>Ga0255775_1000025_pt1 | contig 145437 bp, 134 predicted proteins | sample 011ome_26_FD_179973 | JGI IMG/M metagenome (GOLD analysis project Ga0255775, IMG submission 179973) | Coastal salt marsh microbial communities from the Groves Creek Marsh, Skidaway Island, Georgia - 011511BT metaG (version 2) | ecosystem: Environmental > Aquatic > Marine > Intertidal zone >...
TGAAGGGCAGTTTCTTCCGATTTATTTTTTGCTTTATCTAAAAATGATAAATTACTAATTTGTATGCCAACAAGATCACTGGTAATTTTAAACTCACTTTCATTCTCTCCAAGCTTAATAATCCCATCCCAATTTGATTGTCCATTGATATTTTTCAGCCAATTTTCTCCAAGGATCTCTCTGACCATATCTTCACCAATCACACCCGCTAAATCAATGATCGTAAATCCCTCTTCATTCCTCATTTTTAAATTTAATGGTTCTCCAAATAATTCGCCATCTAAATTATTGATTTTTACGTCATCACTATCAAACTCAACTTTGCCTTTTAAGTCGGAAATAGGCGGTATCTCTAACTGTGGGTTTTCAAGTGTGCTGCCTAAGAACTCATATGTGCCCTTAAAAGGTATGTTATCGAGATCATCAAAACCTACGTTTAAAACTAATTTTAACTCTCCATCACCTTTGCCTTCCATATCATCAAAAACACCCTTCATCTTCTCTTTAATTGGACTGTTATTAATAGCAAAAATTATGTTTTCTGCAGAGCTATCTAAAATAGTATCAATATTCAAAACAACTTCATCGGCTGTGAAAGGAGTAATTGATCCATTGAAAACTTTTACCTGGCTTTTATCTAATTCACCTTTTTGGCTGGTGATAAATACATCACCGCCATTCACACTCACCTCTGCATCAAATTTTTCCATTTCTGGCCAATTATCTCCATATTCTATAAAGCTATCTTTAATTGAGCTTTGAACTCTAAAGAAACCTTTACTTAAGTCGGGTTTATTGTTTTCATCAATATAAGGAAAATCATTAAGCTTGCCTTTAATTTGAATGTTTGTATTTTCAGCGACACCTTCCAAAAGGGAAGTGTCAAGCCATCCTAATCCATCCTCACCAATTTGTTTTGGATAGAAAACTTTAAACTTAGGTATATTGATGGATGGGCTATCTATATTAATATCCACATAAATATCATTTAGGGCTTTATACTCGACATCGCCATTAATTTGCATCTCCATAAAATCATCTTTAATTTCGATATCATTAAATGTATATTTTTGATTTTTCCATGTGACCGCACCTGAAAATTGTTTAAGATTGATTGGGCTTCTAAAAACGTCCTTTTTTGAGATGGTTAAGTCCCTTGAGACAGACCTTATTATGCCTTTTTCATTTTCTACCTTAATTTCACCCGTGATATTTTTTAGCCCTGGAAAATTTTCAAATTCATTTACTTCAACTTCTAGAAGCTGAGCGTTAAGTTTAATTTTTGGTCTTTCTTCACCTTTTGTTCTCTGCCATTTGAGTTTTAAGTCATCTATCTCGCCTTTAGCGGATAGTGCATTAATCATGATGTTTGATTCATCATCTATAGGCAGGAACTGATTTGATATCTCTTGAACTGACCCAAGATCAAATCTATCCACGATCATAGTCACTTTATTGACCTGATTTTCTTTAACGTTATATTTTATGGATGCCGAAGAGTTCTCAAATTTAAGTTTACTATTGGTCGTTAAAAATAAATTATCTAAGATGATATTGAGATCATCGTTTACTAACTTTAAATTGATGTCTCCTTTTATTTCCTGAAAAACCAAACCCTGATTATTGTTTTCTTTGGCTTGTGGATTGAGGTCTTTAATGGAGAAAGAACTCCCTCCTTCTTTTAATTTTCCATCCTCAAATTCCATATTAATAGATAGTGATCCAGAGCCATCATTAAGGGCTATAGGGTAATCAACCCAAGGAGAAAAGGCATATAAATTTAGATCATCAAATTTGAATGCAAATGCTCCATCAGCTTTTTGAAGTTCAAAGATAGAGTCTGCATCAAAATGGCCTGACAACGAAATTTTCTCTTTTGTACCCGCTGATGAATAAAAATCAAGATAGAATATGTGGCGGTCCAAATAACTCAGAAGATCTGAGGTGTGATAAGAAATATTAATGTCATCTAAAACAAGAGGGGGGCTGTTTGTCCGTGTTTTATCTATCCATACAACTTTACCATTAATAAGTTGTAACTCATCTTGATTTAGAAGCCAGTCTACTAATTTTCCATCAAACTCATCCTCAGAGTTTGGGTTAAATTCAACCTTCCAACCACCAATTAAAAATTCTGATTCACTATTCTTTTGTATCTCAACCGCGAGGTCGTATAGAGTGACCTGATCTAAAATTAGATCAAATTTGAGAAGTGACCACCATGAGACATCCACTTCAAATTTTTTAAAAGTAAAGCTTTTTTCAGATGTGCTGGCATAAATTGAAAAATTTTCGATAATAAACTGCGGATTGGTGACATTCCAGTTGGCGTCCAACTTTTCAATAGTGACTTTTTTTTCAGTCTCTTTTGAAATTAAATTTACCAGTTCATTCTTATAATAGTCGAGATTAGTTTGAACGAGGAAGTAAAAGGCAATGTAGGCAATAATGAATAAACTTAAAATTAACCCAAAAATCCATAAAAATGTTTTTTTAAGGAGATTTAACTGCGCTTTTTTCATGTAGACATTTATAAAATTAATAGTCTACATTCTAATGTTTTTAGAGGGGTTGTCTATATTTTTTCACTTAGCTGTTCTAAGATTTTTGGGTTTTCAAGTGTTGAAATATCTGCTGTAATCTCTTCACCCTTTGCAATTGTCCTTAGCAGACGCCTCATAATTTTTCCAGAACGTGTTTTGGGAAGATTATCACCAAATCTAATTTCTTCTGGTTTAGCTATTGGGCCAATTTCTTTTGCAACCCAACTTCTAAGTTCATTGACAATTTCTTGAAAATTTTCTTTTGTTGGGCGTTTACCTTTTAAAACGACAAAAGCCACGATGGATTCACCTTTGAGCTCACAGGGCCTGCCTATTACAGCAGCTTCAGTTACCATTTTATTTGAAACAAGGGCTGACTCAACCTCCATTGTTCCTAAACGATGTCCAGAAACATTAAGGACATCATCAATCCTTCCCATGATAGTAAAATAACCATTTTCTTTATCTCTAACAGCACCATCACCTGCTAGGTAATATTTACCACCGATCTCATCAGGAAAATAACTTTTTTTGAATCTATCTGGGTCTCTCCAAATTGTTCTTATCATGGACGGCCATGGTTTTTTAATGACTAGAAGACCACCATTTCCCCATTCTAAATCACCCCCATTTTCATCGACAACATCAATATCAATTCCCGGGAAGGGTAATGTACAGGAGCCTGGTATCAGTGGCGTCGCACCTGGCAATGGAGTAATGACATGACCGCCTGTTTCGGTTTGCCAAAATGTATCAACAATTGGACATTGATTATTACCTACATTTTCGTAATACCACATCCATGCCTCCGGATTTATTGGTTCTCCTACAGTTCCTAAAATTCGCAAGGAACTTAAGTCAAAGTTTTTAGGGTGCGTATTCTTATTTATCTCTGATGCTTTTGTCAGTGCTCTTATTGCAGTTGGTGCAGTATAAAAAACACTCACCTTATGTTTTTCGATTAGCTGCCAAAAACGGCTAGCGTCTGGGTAGGTTGGGACGCCCTCAAATATAACTTGAGTAGCTCCAATCGCAGTAGGTCCATAAGCTACATAAGTATGGCCGGTTATCCAGCCGACATCTGCGGTACACCAATATATGTCATTGTCGTGTAAATCAAACGTGAGGCGACACGTATTAATAGCATGCAACAGATAGCCAGCTGTTGAGTGTTGGACACCTTTTGGTTTTCCTGTAGATCCTGAGGTATATAAAATGAATAGTGGGTGTTCAGCTGGGACTGATACTGCCGGGCATTCATCTGATTGCTTGTCAATTAAACTTTCCCACATAATATCACGGTCATTTTTTTCAAAAGGCTCATTTGTTCTTTTATAAACAATCACTTTCTCAACAGATTCGCACCCACCCATATTAATTGCTTCGTCAATAGCTTGTTTCAGGGGTATAACTTTGCCACCTCGAAATTGACCATCAGAGGTTATGACAAGTTTTGCTTCGGTATCTGAAATTCTCTCTTGAAGACTTTTGGCTGAAAATCCTCCAAAAACAACCGAATGAGTAAGCCCCAGTCTTGCACAAGCTTGCATAGCCACAACAGCCTCTATTCCCATAGGAAGGTAAATAATAACTCTGTCCCCGACGTCTAATTTGAGTGTTTTTAAGCCGTTGGAGAATTGACAAACCCTTTTTAAAAGCTGCAGATAAGTTATTTTTTTGACTTGGCCATCATCTGCTTCGAAAATAATTGCTGTTTTATTAGGGTTTGAGCTTGCGTGTTTGTCTAAACAATTATAAGAAGCATTAAGTTTTCCATCCTCAAACCACTTAAAAAACGGAGGGGTTTTATCGTCCAAAATACTTGAGAAAGGTTTATCCCAAATGAGATGTTCTTTGGCTAATTCACCCCAGGTTCCAAGATAATCTTTTTTAAAACTTTCACATAGTTCAGTATATTTTGCTAGGTCAGACACCCTTGCATTTTTTGATGATTTTTCACTTGGATGAAAAATGCGCTCCTCTTTGTGTATTGATTCTATAGACATTTTGAGCCTCGGCTTAATTTAATAAACTTACCTCTAAGATTTAAAAGACATGCAATTTGAGTAATTTACCACAATTGAAATTGAATTCAACTCTTATAACTCATATATATGTTTAGTGTTTGAATTTAATTTAATAAAGTAAACTCATGAATATACTATTGTAAATAAATCAATACATATGTTAAAAGTTAAATTGAGTAAATAAATCAATTAAAAAAAGTTATGGGACTTAGATATAGATTTAATCTTTTGCTGACATTAATAATGACTTTTTTCATTATAACGCTTATGTTCGTCATGATGACATCATCAAGAAATTCAATTCTTGAGGGTGTTGAATCTGCGCATAAAGTCACCATGCAATTATTAGATACTGTGATTGTGAGTTCAGCACAAAACCCCAACTGGGGAAGTAGAAATAATTCAATGGCACAATTTTTGGTACAGCTAGGTTACGTTAGAAGCAACGACATACATCTTTATGATATCCAAAATAATCTTGTCTATAAAACTCCGCAATCAACTTATCGTCTGGATGTGCACCCACCTGAATGGTTTTCAAACTTCTTAGCACCTAAGCAAATGATAGGTACCAGAGATATAAGTGCAGGGCGATTGGTTGTTTCTTCCAATCCATCTGGAGCAATTCGTGAAGCCTGGGTCCAGATCAAATCAATATTTTTTACCGCAATGTTATTTTTTGTTCTGATAAATTTTATTGCCTACAAAACACTTGGAGGTTGGTTGCGCCCTATAAAACCAATGATAAAGGCAATTGAAAAAATGGGAAAAGGTGACCTTAGAACAAGACTTCCTGAATTTAATGTCCCAGAATTTTCTGCAATAGCAAATAACTTTAATTTGATGGGTGAATCTCTTGAAAATCAAATTGTTGATAATGAAAGGCTTGCCTTAATCGCAGAACAGACTGCAGATGCCGTGATGATCCATGATGAAAAACTCAAAATTACTTTTTGGAATAGTTCTGCAGAAAGAATATTTAAATATAAGAAAAATGAAATCTTAGGTAAATCTGCAAAAGTCATTGTGCCGGAATTTTTATTAGAGGAGTTTAATAAAAACCTAAAAAAATTAAAAAGCAAAAATTTTTTACAAAACTTTGAGTCTCAAAGAAAGAGTAAAACTGGGAAATTAGTGGATGTTTCTATCTCTGCTTCATTGTTGGTAGATCCAATAACAAAAAAAATTATTGGTGATATCGTCAGCATGAGAGATATTTCAGAAAAAATAGTCGCAAAAAAATCAAGAGCTGAACTTCAGAAAAATAGAGAGCTTACATCCATCATTCAGGAGCATGTTGAGGATGAAAGAAAAAGTCTTGCGAGAGAACTTCATGATGAATTGGGACAATATGTATCTGCAATTAAAATCTTTTCACAAAATATTTTAAATAGATCTAAGGGGAAAGATGAGGCTATCGAAACAAGCGCTTCATCTGTGACATCAGCCGCCAATCAAATTTATGATGGTATGCATAATATTATAAGAAAATTAAGACCAGGGTCATTGGATAACTTGGGTTTAAATGAGACTATTAAAGATGAGATGAATAAGTGGCAGTCACAACATTCGGCACTTAGAGTAGACCTGAAGATCAAAGGTGACATCGATCAGTTGGGTGAGGTTGTGAACATAAATGTTTATCGTATTATTCAAGAAGCAATGAACAATGTTGTTAAGCATGCCAAGGCTGAATCTATAAAAATTTCTTTACTAAAAACAAAAAAGTCTCTTAAAATTGAATGCATAGATGACGGAATTGGATTTGATCTTGGTGTTTTAAAAAAAACCAAACAGTTTGGCTTGATGGGTATAAAAGAGAGGGCCCAAGCACTTGATGGGAAATTAAATATTAAATCTGCTGAAAAAAGAGGAACCCAACTAACAGTAGTGATTCCAACAAAATAAAAAAGGAAATGAATGAGTGATACGAAAATATTATTGGTAGATGATCATGCGGTTGTGAGGATGGGTTTTAAAATGCTTATTGAAGCCGAGCCAGATATGTCTGTCATTGCAGAGGCAGAGTCTGGTGAACTAGGGATCAAAGCCTTCAAAGAACATAAGCCAGATATAGTCATCATGGATATCACAATGCCAGGCATAGGAGGTATCGAAGCGATTGATAGGATTTGTGCACACGATAAATCGGCGAAAATTTTAGTTCTTTCTGCTCATGAAGATTCTGTTCACCCAACAAGAGTTTTAGCAGCGGGTGCCTTAGGGTATGTTACCAAAAGAAGTGCTGCAGAGGAATTAATCAAGGCAATTAGAACAATCAAATCAGGTAAAAAATTCTTAGAGCCTATTATTGCCCAACAAATGGCGATTACTCAGCTTTCTGGTGAAAATAATCCAATTGAAGTTTTATCCGACAGGGAATTTGAAGTGTTTATGTCTTTAGCTAAGGGAAAAAGTACTAATGAAATAGCAGATACGATGTGTTTAAGCCCCAGAACAGTTGGAACTCATCTTTACAATATTAAACAAAAGTTAAATGCGAATAATTCAGCTGAGATTGCCCTCATAGCAATTCGATGTGGTTTGCTAGAACCTTAATTCTTTTTAGATACAATTACCCCGGACATTATAATCAACAAAATTCCGACTAAGCTCAAGCCATCAAGGCTCTCTGAAAAAATAATTAAACCCAATAGACTTGAGAAAAAAATAGTTAAATAAGATAAACCTGCATTTTTGAGCGTATTTCCAACCCGATAAGCTTTAGTTAATGCCAATTGAGCAATTGTTGCAGAAATACCAAGACCCAAAAGTATCCAGATATGTTTAAAAATGTCTACATTGATATCTGAAAATATCATTAGAAAGCCTGCACATAATGACGATAAGAATGTAAAATAAAATACGACTCTTATGTCAGGTTCGTTCACTTTGCCTAGCTGGGCCATATATAAATATGCAAGACCTGCGCCAAATCCTGATGATAGTCCAATAAAACCTGCAAAAAAACTATTTCCAAACAATATAGGTTTGAGGATTAAAAAAGTACCAAAGAAACCAACGAGTAACATACAACAAATTTTAGAACTAGGTTTTTTATTTAAGAAAAAGGGGATAAGAAGGGCTACAAAAAGAGGTGAAGTATAATTTAATGAGATTGCGGTACTTAAAGGTAAATTAGAAATTGCGTAAAAAAAAGCTATAAGTGATAAAAAACCAACGAAAGATCGATAAAAATGAAGTTTCTTATAATCCGTTCTGAGGATTATTTTCTTGTTTTGTATCAATATAAGAATAATGATTAAGCTTACAAATGATCTATAAAATACGAGCTCGATTTCAGAGAAAAAAGGACTCCCAAGTTTTACAAACATCCCCATAAAAGCAAACGAAAACGTGGCGATAATCATCCAAACAACTCCACCTTGAACTTGAGACATTTTGATCCTTTAGTAAAACAAAAAAGGTAAGATTTTTGATAAAAAGACAAACCTACTTGCTAAATCTGATTTAATATAATAATCTTCTTCTAAATTATATAATATCAGGAGTAAATATATGAAAAACCCATTACTTTCAATTAAGGGTACCTTAATAGCTGGCGTAGTTTTAATGTTTGTGATAATTGCTATCTTAGACTCAGGTGAGCCAGGTTTGATGAGTGATGCTAATGATATTTACAGTGGATTTATGAGGTGGTTCCATGCTGTTGCTGGTATTACCTGGATCGGGCTTCTTTATTACTTCAATTTTGTTCAAGTACCTGCTTTAAAAGATGCGGCTGAGGATGGAAGCGCTGGTGGAATCACCAAACATGTTGCGCCTCTCGCGTTATTATGGTTTAGGTGGGCTGCATTAGCTACATGGATTGCTGGAGCTGCGCTCTTAGGATCAAATTTCTCTGATGCCTTCTTACTCCAAAACGGATATGAGGCAATTGGTATTGGTTCGTGGTTAGGAACAATTATGTTATTCAATGTTTGGGGCTTAATCTGGCCTAATCAACAGAAAATTCTTGGAATGAAAAAAGCAACAGACGATGAGAAAGTAAAGGCAAGAAAAGTTGCTTTATATGCATCAAGAACTAATGTGTTGTTGTCGATACCAATGTTACTTCTAATGACAAATGGATTATCTCATCGAGCTCTTCTTGGCTTATAATTAATACCTAAAGGATTCAACGGCGACTTTAGGTCGCCGTTTTTGTTTGTGCTATGAAAAAATTGTTAACAAATAATTTAATGTCAACATACAAAAGACTTCCTATTTCATTTGAAAAAGGCAGTGGGGTATGGTTGCAGTCAAAAAATGGAGATAAATATCTTGATGCACTATCTGGGATAGCAGTGAATACGCTGGGTCATAGTCATCCAAAATTTGTTGATACTGTTGCTGAGCAATTAAAAAAATTAATTCATGTTTCAAATGTTTATAACATTGAAGAACAATGCTTGCTAGCAAAAGAGTTGGTTGCTTTATCTGAACTAAGTAATACATTTTTTTGTAATTCTGGCTGTGAAGCAAATGAGGCTGCAATTAAAATTGCAAGATTGCATGGACATAGCCTAAATATCCAAAAACCAGAAATTATTGTGATGGATAATGCATTTCATGGAAGGACAATGGCTACCTTAAGCGCCTCTGGAAGCAGAAAAGTTCAAGCGGGATTTGAGCCATTGATGTCTGGCTTTGTAAGAGTGCCATTTGACAACATTGATGCCATTGAAGAAATTGCTAATAAAAAAAATAAAATTTCAGCTATTTTCGTTGAGCCAATACAAGGCGAGGGTGGAATAAACATCCCTAAAAACTTTGTAAATTACCTTAAAAACTTAAGAAGTATTTGTGATAAAAACAATTGGTTGCTTATTTTTGATGAAGTTCAATGCGGGGTTGGGCGAACAGGTAAGTGGTTTGCATATCAAAATAGTACCATTAAGCCAGATATTGTTACCTTGGCCAAAGGCTTGGCCTCAGGGATTCCTATTGGGGCGTGTATCGTAAATGAAAAAACTTCATCGCTTGTATCGCCTGGTATGCACGGATCAACATTTGGCGGCAATCCTTTAGCAATGGTGGCTGGGTTAACAACATTAAAAATTATGAGTGAAGAGAATGTCTTGGAAAATGCTGTAAGTAAAGGCCAACTTATTTCATCTGAATTAAAGAAGCATTTTGTTCAAAATGATAAAATAACATCAATAAGAAATATGGGTCTAATGATAGGCATAGAATTGAATCAACCTTGTGGGGAGCTGGTTGAAATTGCGATGAGAAATTACCTACTCATAAATGTTACTTCAGACAAAACAATAAGGTTGCTCCCACCATTAATCATTAACGAAGATGAAGCTAAATTGGTAGCAAAAAAAGTTATTAAAACTATTGATGAATTTTATAAGAAAGCATAAATAAAAATAATGGAAAAAGTAAAACATTTTTTAAAACTTAATGATTTTGTCTCTGAGGAGCTTTCATATATTTTTGATCGAGCTAAGGTTATTAAAGCAAATTTTAGAAGCTATAAAAAAACCTGGACACTTGAAGACAGAACTTTAGTTATGATTTTTGAAAAGGCAAGCACAAGAACTCGACTATCTTTTGAGGCAGGGATGAATCAAATGGGTGGAAATGCCATTTATTTAAATACAAGAGACTCGCAATTAGGGAGAGGTGAGCCTGTTGAGGATGCCGCTCAAGTTATTTCTAGAATGTCGGATGTAGTGATGATCAGAACTTTTGAGCAAGATATTATCAATCGATTTGCGAAGAATTCAAGAGTACCTGTTATTAATGGCTTAACTAATGAATATCATCCTTGCCAGATTCTTGCTGATATTTTTACTTTTATTGAAAAAAGAGATTCTATCCAAGGGAAGAAAGTTGCCTGGGTGGGCGATTCAAATAATGTATGTATGACTTGGCTTCAAGCTGCAGAACTATTTGATTTTGAACTTCATATATCCACACCTAAGGGATACGAGATTGATTCAAGCAAGATAGAAGATAGCGATAATGTTTTCCAGCATCAAGATCCAATGAGGGCAGTTAAGGATGCAGATATTTTAACCACCGATGTTTGGACTAGCATGGGTTTTGAATCAGAAAATAAAGAGAGGCTTAAGGATTTTGCAAATTGGCAGGTTGATAGAAAAATGCTCAAGGAAGCAAAAAGAGATGCTCTTTTTATGCATTGTCTACCTGCTCATAGGGGCGAAGAGGTCAGTGCTGAGGTAATCGATGGCCCACAGAGCGTTGTTTGGGAGGAGGCTGAAAATAGACTTCATATTCAAAAAGCGTTACTAGAATATTTATTGATAGGAAAACAACAGACATGATTAAGGGTGTAAAGAAAATTGTATTGGCTTATTCAGGTGGGCTTGATACTTCGGTAATTTTGAAATGGCTTCAGGAAAAATATAATTGTGAGGTGGTAACCTTTACCGCAGACCTTGGACAAAAAGAGGAGATTGAACCAGCAAGGGCCAAAGCAAAGGCAGCGGGCGTGAAAGAAATTTTCATCGAAGATCTTAGAGAGGAGTTTGTTAGAAATTATGTATTTCCAATGTTTAGAGCGAACACTCTATATGAAGGTGAGTACCTCTTGGGAACATCAATAGCAAGACCACTTATTGCAAAAAGACTTGTTGAGATAGCACATCAAACTGACTGTAACACAATTGCTCATGGAGCCACTGGTAAAGGAAATGATCAAGTTAGGTTCGAGCTAGGAGCTTATGCAATTGACCCAGAAATAAAAGTGATTGCTCCATGGAGAGAGTGGGATTTATTAAGTAGAGAAAAATTACTTAAATTTGCTGAAGATAATAATATTCCTGTTGAAATGAAACATAAATCTGGTGGAAGTCCATATAGTATGGATGCAAATTTACTGCATATCTCTTATGAGGGAAGGCACCTTGAGGATCCAAAAAATGAGCCAGAAGAATCAATGTGGAGATGGTCAGTAAATCCAAAAGATGCGCCTGATAATTATCAAGAAATTACGATTGGTTTTAAAAATGGTGATGCAGAGAGTTTAAATGGTAAAAAATTACTACCTCATGAAATCTTAGATCAACTCAATATAATGGGGGGTAAGAATGGTGTGGGGAGGCTTGATTTAGTTGAAAATAGATATGTTGGAATGAAAGCAAGAGGGTGCTATGAAACTCCGGGTGGAACCATCCTTTTAAAGGCTCATAGGGCTATGGAATCCCTTACACTGGATAGAGAGGTCGCTCATTTAAAAGATGAATTGATGCCAAGGTATGCCGCCTTAATTTATAACGGCTATTGGTGGAGTCCAGAAAGACTTGCTATGCAAGCCTTAATTGACCATACGCAAAAAAATGTTAACGGATGGGTTAAGTTAAATCTTTATAAAGGTAATGTCATCCTGGTTGCAAGAGATAGTGAAGAATCTTTATTTAACTCAGAAGTCGCAACTTTTGAGGAGGATGGTGGAGTTTTTGATCATCAAGATGCAGCTGGTTTCATTAAGCTGAATGCCCTAAGGTTAAGATTAAATAAAAATAGAAAATAGGAGTTTAAAATGCCATCATTTGATATAACTTCAAAAGCGAATATGGAAAATATAAAGAATGCTGTTGATGTTTCAATGAAAATGATAATTAATCGTTATGACTTTAAAGGAACAAGTGCGAAGGTAAGTCTCAACGAAGCTGAGATGAAAATAGAAATTAATGCAGACTCGGAATTTCAGATAGATCAAATTAAGGATATTTTATTTCCTGCACTAGAAAAAAAAGAACCTGATAGTTCCAAAAGATTGCAATCAGAAAATATTGAAACTATTTCAGGTAATAAGTTGAAGCAGCTATTAACTATTAAGAATGGAATAGCGATTGAGCTATCCAAAGAGATAATCAAAACTGTTAAGGATTCTAAAATAAAAGTCCAATGCAGCATTCAGGGAGATGAGATGAGAGTAAAAGGTCCAAAAAGAGATGTGCTTCAGGAGTGCATTGCTCTTGTAAAAAAACAGCATAATGAATTTCCGTTAAAATTTGGTAATTTCAGAGATTAAACAAAATGGCATTAACCCTTTATGAAAAAGTCTTTAACAGACATATAATTCGGGAAGAAAATGATACTTACCTCATCTATATAGACCGGCATCTCATCCATGAGGTAACTAGCCCTCAGGCTTTTGAGGGGCTTCGAAATGCTAATAGAAAAGTATGGAGAACAAGCTCCATCCTTGCTGTTCCTGATCATAATGTACCTACGACAGATCGTGATAAAGGTATTCTTGATCCAGTTTCAAAGATACAGGTAGAGACTTTGGATGAAAATTGTAGGAAAAATAAATTGACCCAATTTGAAATGAATGATGAACGTCAGGGTATTGTTCATGTCATGGGCCCTGAGCAGGGGTCTACACTTCCAGGCATGACAATTGTTTGTGGTGATTCTCATACCAGCACGCATGGTGCTTTTGGTGCCCTAGCTATAGGTATTGGAACTTCAGAAGTCGAGCATGTATTAGCAACACAAAGTCTTTTATTGAAAAGGTTCAAAACGATGTTGATAAATGTAAATGGCACTTTGGGTGAGTATGTTTCAGCGAAAGATATTGCTTTATACATCATAGGACAAATTGGTACGGCTGGCGGTACTGGTTATGCGATAGAATTCTCAGGATCCGCAATTAAAAATTTAAGTATGGAAGGTAGGATGACTTTATGTAATATGGCTATTGAGGCTGGCTCAAGGGCAGGGTTGGTTGGTGTGGATGATAAAACCATTGATTACTTAAAAGGAAGGCCATTTTCTCCTCAAGGGGAACAATGGGAAAATGCTATTGATGATTGGAAAAATTTGGTAAGTGATCAAGATGCTGTATTTGATAAAACATTGAATGTTGATGCCTCGATGATTGAACCTCAAGTAACCTGGGGAACTTCTCCAGAAATGGTATGCAATATAAATGACAATATCCCTGATCCATCTCAAGAAAAAAATATATCAAATCAAAAAGGATACCAGAGCGCTCTTGAATATATGGGGCTCAAAAAAGGGACAAGTATAAAGGATATTAAACTTGATAAAATTTTTATCGGATCATGCACAAATTCAAGAATTGAGGATCTTAGAAAGGCTGCAGAAATTGTTAAATCAAAAAAAGTAGCTAAAAATATTAAACAAGCACTAGTCGTACCAGGTTCGGGCTTAGTAAAAAAACAAGCAGAAAAGGAAGGCTTAGATCAAATATTTATTGATGCGGGCTTTGAGTGGCGAGAACCGGGGTGCTCAATGTGTCTTGCAATGAATGCAGATCGGCTAGAGCCTCTTGAGCGATGTGCATCAACATCTAATAGAAATTTTGAAGGAAGGCAGGGGCAAGGAGGCAGAACACATCTTGTTAGCCCTGAAATGGCAGCAGCTGCTGCCATAAATGGAAAATTTGTTGATATTAGAGAGCGATATTAATGTTGGCATTAAATAAACACCAAGGAGTTGTAATTCCTCTTGATAGGGCTAATGTGGATACAGATGCAATCATTCCTAAACAATTTCTTAAATCAATTAAAAAATCTGGTTTTGGTCCAAATTTATTTGATGAGTGGAGGTATCTCGATAAAGGTGAGCCAGGTATGAATCCAACCAATAGAAAATTAAATCCAGAATTTATTTTAAATCAAGATAAATATCGAAAAGGCACCATTTTGCTTGCAAGAGAAAATTTTGGTTGTGGATCAAGCAGAGAGCATGCTCCATGGGCACTTCTTGATTTTGGTATTAGAGTGATTTTGGCACCAAGTTTTGCTGATATTTTTTATGGAAATTGTTTTAAGAATGGAATACTGCCAATCCAAGTAGATAATGAAATGGCTGATTTATTTTTTAAAAAATCAATCACTGAGAAAGCTTTTAAATTAACTATAGACCTTGAAAGCCAACTAATAATCGATGATGATCAAAGTTATTCTTTCAAAGTAGACGAGTTTAAAAAGCATTGTCTGATGAAGGGACTCGATGATATAGGGCTAACTCTTGAAAATAGAAAAGATATTAAGATTTTTGAAGAACGATATTATAAGCAATTCCCATGGTTAGCAAAATCGGAGGTCAAATGAAAATAGCAGTTCTACCAGGTGATGGAATAGGACCAGAAATTGTTAATCAAGCTGTGAAGGTTTTAGATTTCTTTGGCCTAAAAGACTCTATTTTTTACTCTTCAATTGGTGGGGCAGGTTATGATGAATTTAAAAACCCACTTCCTGAACCAACCCTTCAACTCGCTCTTGAATCAGATGCGATTTTACTTGGAGCTGTGGGTGGTTGGGAATATGATAAGTTACCGAGGGATATGCGTCCCGAAAGAGGTTTATTGCGTATAAGAAAAGCACTTAACTTATTTGCAAACCTCAGACCTGCTTTAATGTTCCCAGATTTAATAGACGCATCAAGCTTGAAGGCAGAAGTTGTATCAGGACTTGATATTATGATAGTTCGTGAGCTTACGGGCGATATTTATTTTGGAGAACCTCGTGGAGTTTCTAAAAATAATAATGGAGAGAGAGAAGGCATAAACACGATGCGTTACTCAGAATCTGAGATAAGAAGGATTTCTCACATCGCATTTAATATTGCAAATAAAAGGTCTAAAAAATTGTGCTCTGTAGATAAGGCAAATGTCCTTGAAGCAACTGAATTATGGCGACAAGTAATTATAGAGGTTGCATCTGAATATCCAGAGGTTCAGTTAAGCCATATGTATGTTGATAATGCAGCAATGCAACTAGTTAAGGAGCCAAAGCAATTTGATGTCATTGTTACAGGTAATATCTTTGGTGATATCTTGTCAGATCAGGCGTCAATGTTAACAGGTTCAATCGGAATGCTTCCTTCAGCTTCTTTAGATGAAAATAAAAAAGGCATGTATGAGCCTAGCCATGGCTCAGCTCCAGATATTGCAGGGAAAGATATGGCCAACCCACTGGCAACTATTTTGTCATTATCAATGATGTTTAAATATACTTTTAATGATGATGATAAAGCATTAAAAATAGAAAAAGCAGTTAGGAGTGTTCTAAATAAAGGCTTTAGGACCCAAGATATACAATCAGCTGATACTAAAATTGTAGGCTGTGAAGAAATGGGAGATAAAGTTATTGAGGAATTAGTAAATGCTTAAAGTAGGGATTGTTGGTTGGAGAGGGATGGTTGGTTCTGTCCTAATACAAAGGATGCATGAGGAAAAAGATTTTGAAAAAATTCATACTCAATTTTTTTCGACCTCTCAATCTGGCGAAAAAGTCCGTATTCTAAAATCTTCTGAATCCACTCTCATGAATGCACTTGATATTAATGCATTAATAGAAATGGATGTTTTATTATCATGCCAAGGTGGAGATTACACTAAGAAAATTTTACCAAAACTAAGAGAGAAAAAATGGGAGGGTCATTGGATTGATGCTGCTTCATCATTAAGAATGAATTCAGATGCAGTCATTGTTCTTGATCCGATAAATAAAAAAGCAATTGAAGATGCCATTGATGCGGGTAATAAAAATTGGGTTGGAGGAAATTGCACAGTATCACTAATGATGTTGGCAATTCATGGTTTAATTAAAAAAGAAATGGTAGAGTGGGTATCATCAATGACTTACCAAGCTGCAAGTGGTGCGGGAGCTCAAAATATGAGAGAGCTACTAATTCAAATGGGAGAACTTTCTGATTCTTTGAATGTAGCATCATGCAAAACTAATATCCTTGATTTAGATAAACAAGTTCAGTTGGTAATGAACTCGGAAAAATTTACAAAAAAATTATTTTCAGTTCCTCTAGCAGGAAGTTTAATTCCATGGATTGATGAGGAGCTTGAAAGTGGTCAAAGCAGAGAGGAATGGAAAGGAAGCGTCGAGACAAATAAAATTTTACAATCAAACGGACTGAAAACTTTCAATGTAGATGGGTTATGTGTCCGAGTTGGTGCTATGAGATCTCATAGTCAAGCATTAACAGTAAAATTAAACAATAATTATTCAATTGAGGAAATTGAAAAATTATTAGCCTCTGCGAACCCATGGATAGATTTTATTCCAAATCATAAAGAAACATCTATAAAAAACTTAAGTCCTGCAGCTGTTTCAGGTAAACTTTCTATAGCTGTTGGAAGGGTAAGAAAATTAAATGTAGGTGAAAATTTAATTTCAGTCTTCACTGTTGGAGATCAGCTTTTATGGGGAGCAGCAGAGCCTCTAAGACGTGTTCTAAATATTTTGATTAACAAAAAAGTTACATAAAGATGTCAAGTTATTTTAAAAAAATTTCAATAGCAGTTTTTTTATTTGTATTTTCATATAAAGCCCTAGCTCTTCAATTAGGTCAGATTAAAGTAAATTCAACTCAAGACCAGCCATTAAATGCAGAAATTGAATTAATAGTTTCTAGCGGTGATGACTTAGAGACATTAAAAGTAAAAATTGCTGGTAAAGATATTTATCAAGCTCAATCTATAGAAAGAGTTCCTGTTCATGAGGATATAAAAATCAGTGTTATTGAAGATGGAAAAAAATCAAAATTAATACTTATTTCTCAAGAACCTGTTCTCGATCCTTTTTTAGATTTACTAATCCAGATTGATTCACCAAAGGGAAGAAATTTTAGGGAATATACTGTTTTACTTGATCCACTTCCAGCAAGTGAAGCTCAAGTTGAAAATATAATAGAACCTGCACCTGAGCCAGAACCTGCACCTGAGCCAGAACCTGCACCTGAGCCAGAACCTGCACCTGAGCCAGAACCTGCACCTGAGCCAGAACCTGCACCTGAGCCAGAACCTGCACCTGAGCCAGAACCTGCACCTGAGCCAGAATCTGCAACTGAGCCAGAACCTGCACCTGAGCCAAAGGACATAACAGTTATTTCAAAAAAAGGAGTAACGCTTTATCAAATTGCAAGAGAGAACAGACTTGAAGGAGTAACCCTTCAACAAATTGTTGTGGGTATTTATCAAACAAATCCTAAAGCATTTTCAAATGAAAATATCAATGGATTGGAGGTTGGTAATAAATTAACACTACCCAATAAAGATTATTATGAAAATCTTTCACATGTTGAAGCAACAAAGATTTTAAAAAAAGATAATGAATTATGGAAATCAATTAAAAATAATAAAAAAGAGGCCAAGCCTAAAGAGTTAGCGAAAGATGCCAAACCTAAAGAGGTAGTGAAGGAAGCTAAACCAAAAGAGGTAGCGAAGGAAGCTAAACCAAAAGAGGTAGCGAAGGAAACTAAACCTAAAGAGTTAGCGAAAGAGGCCAAACCTAAAGAGGTAGTGAAGGAAGCTAAACCAAAAGAGGTAGCGAAGGAAACTAAACCTAAAGAGATAGTGAAAGAGCTTGTAGTTAAAGAGCCAACTATCGAAATTGATACAAAAACTTTTAAATCTTCTATTACAAGTGCTGATGACACTATCACTGAAGTTATTATCAAAGATAAAGAAGAATCCAGTTTAACTACTTTGCACATGTTACTTCTAACCCTTTTATTAATATCTATAGTGGGTTTGTTGATCATACTTTCAAGAAAAAAAAGAAGCGCTAATTTATTGTTTGAAGAAAATATAAGTAATCAATCATCTAAGCCGGCCAACCAATCAAATCTATCGAGTGAATCTTTAAGTTCCTTGAAGCCAACAGATCGATATATTGCTTCGATGAAGAAAAACAATAAAGATTAAAAATGAGAGGATGGCTTATTCTTTCTATTCATCTCATTTTATTACCTTACTAAATGTTTCATTAATTTTATGAGAGTTGCTGCCTCAATTGAATATGCTGGGCAAGATTTTTCCGGCTGGCAAAAGCAACCGGGAGTCAAGACGGTTCAGGGCGAACTTGAAAAGGCAATTTTCTCGATCACGAAACAAAAGATCACTACGACTGCAGCAGGAAGAACCGATGCTGGGGTCCATGCCTTAGGCCAGGTTATTCATTTTGATACCGATTTAAAAAGGTCGATGCACTCATGGGTTAAGGGTATCAATGCTTTTTTGCCTGGTTCGATAAGAATCAAATGGGCAAAAGTGGTTTCTGATGATTTTCATGCAAGATTCTCAGCTAAGCAGCGAGAGTATCAATATTTATTACTTAGCAAGCCTATTAATTCTGCAATTATGCATAATTACTGTGGATGGACTTTTTATAAATTAAATATTGATTTAATAAAACAATCTTTACTGAAGTTTAAAGGAAAGCATGACTTTAATGCTTTTAGGTCATCTGAATGTCAGGCAAAATCATCGGTAAGAACAATTTCAAAAATTAGCGTTAAGCAATATGGCGAATATTTTTTATTTACTTTTGAAGCGGATGCATTTTTACAGCATCAGATAAGAAACATGATGGGAACAATTCTTAAAGTGGGATATGGTTCAATTGACATCAGTCGAGTAGAGTTCTTATTAAAGCAAAATGACCGTCGATTAGTACCGGCAACTTTTTCACCAAATGGTTTATATCTTACTAATATTAGGTATGATTCAGTATATGGTTTACCCGATATGGATAACAAAATAAAAATTAATTTATAGATATTTTTGATATTGAGAACAAAAGTAAAAATTTGTGGAATAACAAATAAATCAGATGCCCTTTATGCGTCAGATTTAGGAGTTGATGCATTAGGTTTTGTATTTTATGAGAATAGCTCTAGATTTATTGATCCTGAGTTAGCTGGGCACATAACATCTTACCTACATCCTTTCATTTTAAGAGTAGGTTTATTTGTAAATGCTAATGAGGATTTCGTAGTAGATTCAATTGTTAAATCAAGAATAAATCTTTTACAATTTCATGGAGATGAGCCAGAGGAATACTGCAATCAGTTTAATTTGCCTTATATCAAATCAATTTCAATGAAGGACAAAATAAATTTGATAGAATGTAGGGATAAATATAATTCAGCATCTGCTCTTTTGCTTGACACTTATAGTGAAAAACTGAAGGGTGGCACAGGTGAAGTATTTGATTGGAAAAAAATTCCAAAAGATTATCCTATGCCATTAGTTATTGCAGGTGGATTAAATCCTGATAATGTTGAAAGGTTGATTAAATTAGTGAAGCCCTTTTGTGTAGATGTTAGTGGTGGTGTTGAGATTGAAAAAGGTATAAAGGATAAAGAAAAAATGAAGAATTTTATGAAAGGGGTAACTGATGCAACCCTATGACTTACCTGATGAATTTGGACATTTTGGCCAGTTTGGGGGCACCTTCGTAGCTGAGACGCTCATTGAAGCCCTCGATGAACTCAGAGAAATGTATGCTAAATATAAAGACGACCCTGAATTTTTAGCCGAATTTCATAGTGATCTAAAACATTTTGTTGGTAGGCCAAGCCCCATCTACTTTGCAGAGAGGCTAACAAAGCAAATTGGTGGCGCAAAGATCTATCTTAAAAGAGAGGATCTAAATCATACTGGAGCGCACAAAGTAAATAATACAGTTGGCCAAGCTTTGCTTGCCAAAAAAATGGGAAAACCTAGAGTGATTGCTGAGACAGGTGCTGGTCAACATGGAGTTGCCACTGCAACCATTGCCGCAAGGTTAGGTTTAGAGTGTGTTGTTTATATGGGTTCTGAGGATGTTAAGAGACAATCGCCAAATGTTTACAGAATGAAATTATTGGGGGCAACTGTTGTTCCAGTAGAAAGTGGCTCTAAAACTCTTAAAGACGCTTTAAACGAAGCTCTTAGAGACTGGGTGACAAATGTTTCAAACACTTTTTACATTATTGGTACCGTAGCAGGGCCACATCCTTACCCTATGATGGTCAGGGATTTTAACTCTATTGTTGGTAAGGAATGCATAGAACAAATGCCAGAAATTGCAAATAAACAGCCTGATGCAGTTATTGCATGCGTTGGTGGTGGTTCTAACGCTATGGGAATTTTTTACCCTTACATTGAACATAAAAATGTTAAATTAATCGGTGTTGAGGCAGCAGGAGAAGGACTAGAGACAGGGAAGCATGCAGCACCTTTAACATCAGATAGTAAAATTGGCGTGCTTCATGGAAACAGAACATATCTGATGCAAAATGAAGAAGGTCAAATCATTGAAACTCATTCAGTTTCTGCAGGGCTTGATTATCCTGGCGTAGGCCCTGAACATTCTTGGTTAAAAGATTCTGGAAGAGCAAGTTATGCAGCTATAAAAGATGATGAAGCGTTGGATGCATTTCATAATTTGTGTCAAGTTGAAGGTATCATCCCAGCACTTGAAACAAGTCATGCACTTGCATACGCACAAAAATTAGCTGCAAAAATGTCTCAAGATGAGGTAATTTTAGTAAACTTATCGGGAAGAGGTGATAAGGATATCAATACAGTCGCAAATATTTCAGGAATTTCCTTGTAAAATGTCAAAAATTAAAGCTACATTTGAAAAATTAAAAGCAGTAAATAAAAGTGCATTAATTCCATTTATCACGGCAGGAGACCCACATCCAGAAAATACAGTTGAATTGATGAATACTCTAGTTGAAAATGGGGCAGATATGATAGAGCTGGGTATTCCTTTTTCAGATCCAATGGCTGATGGACCAGTTATTCAAAGGGCGAGTGAAAGAGCACTTAATAATAAAGTTGGCATTAAAGATACAATAAAACTCGCAAAAGATTTCAGAAAAACAAATAAAGAAACCCCCTTGATTTTAATGGGATATGCGAATCCTATTGAGGCCATTGGTGTGGAAAATTTTATTGACCTTATAAAAGAAGCACAAATAGATGGAGTGATTACTGTTGATTACCCTCCTGAAGAATCTAGAGAATTTGTAAATAAATTAGGCAAAGAAAACATAGATAGCATTTTTTTGCTTTCACCCACTACAGAAGACGATAGGATTAAATTGATTGCTGAGCAAGCATCAGGCTTTTTGTACTATGTTTCTTTAAAGGGTGTAACGGGCGCTGCAAATATTGATATCAAACAAGTTTCTGAAAAGGTAAATAATATAAAAAAATATTCAGATTTACCTGTTGCAGTTGGTTTTGGAGTAAAAGATGCAGATACCGCTAAATCAGTTGCAGAGATTTCTGATGCAGTGGTAATAGGAAGTAGGATAGTAAAAGAGATTGAAGCATCGGATAAAAATCAAGTTATTTCAAACGTTAAAAAATTAGTTTCGAATATGAAAAATGCAATCGAGACATCGAAAGTTTAGTCAAATATGAGTTGGTTGAAAAAAGCAATCCCACCAAAGATTAAAAATATCCTCGGAAAGGTAAAAAAAAATATACCAGAGGGGTTATGGCAAAAATGTCCTTCATGCCAAACAGTGCTTTATGGTACAGATTTAGAAAAAAATAATTATGTATGCCCAAATTGCAATTTTCATCATCGAATTGATGCGAGAAAAAGGATAAACTTACTTCTTGATACTCCTGGCCAAGAAGAGTTAGGCAAAGATATTAAACCAAAAGACCCTTTGGAATTTAAAGATTCAAAACCTTATAAGGATAGAATAAAGTCCTCACAGAAAAGTACAAATGAGAATGATGCTTTAATTACCGTGAAAGGCCACCTTGAATCTTTAGATGTAGTTATCGCATGCTTTGAATTTAAATTTATGGGTGGGTCAATGGGTTCTGTTGTAGGTGAAAAGTTTGTAAATGCAGTTAATAAGGCTGTAGATCTCAAATGTCCATTTATTTGTATTTCAGCAAGTGGTGGCGCAAGGATGCAAGAAGGCTTAATTTCATTATTTCAAATGGCTAAAACAAGCGCCTCTTTAACAAGATTAAGTGCAACTAAACAACCGTTTATTTCAGTCCTGACTGATCCAACAATGGGGGGTGTTTCAGCAAGCTTTGCAATGCTTGGAGACATAATAATTGCAGAACCAAAAGCATTAATTGGATTTGCAGGCCCAAGAGTAATTGAACAAACAGTAAGAGAAAAATTACCCGAGGGCTTTCAGAGAGCTGAATTTCTGTTAACTCACGGTGCAATTGATATGATTGTAGATAGAAGGCAGCTGAGAAAAACATTAACCGACCTAATTGTAAACCTAAAAAATTGAAGTGATGGAAGCTTTGAATCGTTCAAACTCTATCCATGAATGGATGAGCTTCATCGAAAATATCTCCCCGAAAGAAATTGAGTTAAGCCTTGATAGAGTTCTTCAAGTTTACAAAAACTTAAATATCAAACAGAATTTTTCAGTAGTTATGATTGCTGGAACCAATGGTAAGGGCTCTACATGTGCTTTTTTGGAGTCTCTTTATCATTACTCAGAATATAAGGTTGCTTGTTATTCATCCCCACATTTTTTTACCTTTAACGAGAGAATAAGGATAAATAAAATACCATGTTCTGATGAAGTAATTGTTGATGCTCTTTTTAAAATAAATGAAGCAAGAAATAATATACCTCTCACCTTTTTTGAAATGACCACGTTAGCAGCAATTTTAATATTTGCTAATGAAGATATTGATCTTGCTATTATGGAAATAGGCCTAGGAGGAAGGTTGGATGCGGTAAATATTTTAAATCCTGATGTATCACTCATCACATCTATTTCACTAGATCATCAAGAGTTTCTGGGTAATTCATTAGATAAAATATTTAGAGAAAAGTCAGGTATTTTTAGACCAAATAAAAATGCAGTTATTAATTTCAAATCTGACGAGGAGTTTTTAAATAAATTTAGAATAAATTCTAGTGCAATTGTCTCAGAGCTAGAAACTGACTACAAAATAGTTGAAACTAATTCAGGGATTGAATTTATTGGCCAAAAGATTAGCTTCTTAAACCTTCCTAAACCCTCATTAAATGGTAAGAAACAATTACAAAATTTATCTGGAGCTTTGCATGTAGCAGAACTTTTAATTAAAAAGTATCCACTCACAGAAGAAGTTTTAAAAAAAGCAATTAAACAGACCAATATAACTGGAAGATTGCAAATAATTAAAAATAAACCATTAATAATTTTGGATGTTGCGCACAATGAGGAATCTGCTGAATCATTAAATCAATTTTTTAAAGAAAAGCGACAAGAAGGAAAAGTTCGCTGTGTATTTTCACTTCTCAGTGATAAAAATATTATAGACATCACTAAACAGTTTATTGATTATGTAGATGAGTGGTATATATCTGAATTAAATACAAATAGAGCCTGCAAGGCTAAAGAGATAATTTCAAAATTAACCGAACAAAGAGAAAATATAATTATTAAGCTATTTAAGACAACTCAAGAGGCTTTTTCAGCAGCTTACATAAATAGTACTGTTGATGATAATATAATGGCGTTTGGTTCATTTTTTATCGTGAGTGAAATTTTAGAAGATACATCGATATGTCAAATTCAAAAGACTCAGTAAATAATTTACTTTTAATTAAAAGAGCAAAAAGACGTCTTGTTGGAGCAGTAATAATTCTTATTATCCTATTTTCATTATCTATATTTTTTGTAAAAACAAAAACTGAAGCAATTAAAAGTAATCCTAAAATTTCTTTTTTGGAAACAAATCAAACCCAAATAGCTTTGAGAGACAATTTTGATGAAGATAAAAATTTTAAAACATTTCTTAATGATGAATCTGAATTCGATAATGACATTCCAAACAAAATCGGATTTACTGTTCAGTTAGGTATTTTTTCGGATGAAATTAATATGAGAAAAGTTAAAGATCAAATACATCAAATGGGCTATAAAACTGAAACTCAGCCTATCAAAATAAATAATGAAGATAAAATAAGATTAACAACAGAATTTTTTTCAAATGAAATGCAAGCTAGAGCCCTTCTTCAAAAAATCAAAAAAGCTAATCTTTCAGGTTTTGTAAAAGAACTTCAATAAATTTATGTCATTTGTCGATATTTCTGTAATTCTTATTTTATTTGCTTCTTTAATTTTTGGATTTTTTAGAGGCTTTGTAAAAGAATTTTTGAGTATTGTTGCATGGATACTTGCTTTTTTTATTTCATATTTCTCTTCTGAGAGTATCGCTATGCTTCTTCCCTTTGAGATAGAATTTTCAATTAAATACGTAAGTACTTTTGTAATTATTTTTATTTTCACTTTAATTTTCTCCTCTATCATCATTAAATTTATAAGTTCATTTATTCATACAATTGGTTTGGGTGCTTCAAACATAATTCTTGGAGGTCTCTTTGGAATTTTGAGGGGTTTTGTGATTGTTTATCTCTTAATTTTTGTAATTGAAAAAACCTCATATTCAGAAGATATATCATGGCAAAATGCTAAATCAATTGTTCTAATAAAACTTCTAGCAGAAAAAACCTTTCCTTATTTACCACAGGACTGGCTTAACAATGTAAAATATGAGAAAAATTCAACCTAAATGAGATTTATATGTGTGGGATAATTGGAATAGTTTCAAATAGCCCAGTCAATCAAATGCTCTATGATGGACTGCTTGTTCTTCAGCATAGAGGTCAAGATGCAGCCGGAATAGCAACCTGTGATAATGGCCGCATTAAGATGTATAAAAACAACGGTTTGGTCAAAGATGTATTTCATACCAGACACATGAGGCATTTATCAGGAAATATTGGTGTTGGTCATGTAAGATACCCAACTGCTGGCTCGTCCTCCGCGGCAGAGGCACAACCCTTTTATGTTAATTCTCCTTATGGCATTGTTCTTGGACATAATGGAAATTTAACTAATTCTGAGAAACTAAAAGGGGATATGTTTAAGCAAGACTTAAGGCATATTAATACAAATTCTGATTCAGAAGTTTTATTAAACGTCTTAGCTGATGCGATTGAAAAATCATCTAATAAAAATGTACTCACATCGGATATCATTTTTGATTCAATAAGTTCGGTTTATGAAAGATGTAAAGGCGCATATGCCGTCGTATCGATGATTAATAATTTTGGATTACTCGCTTTCAGAGATCCACATGGGATTAGGCCTTTAGTTATCGGAGTAAGGCAATCTGAAGATGGCCCTGAGTATGTGGTGGCATCTGAAACAGTCGCCCTGGATATTTTGGGCTTTACTTTGCTGAGAGATGTTGAGCCAGGAGAGGCTGTATTTATTGATTTAGAGGGAAATTTTTATTCTAAGATTTGTGGCAAACCAGTTAAAAGGACGCCATGTATTTTTGAATATGTTTATTTAGCTCGACCAGATTCGGTGATAGATAATATTTCTGTTTATCAAACAAGATTAAACATGGGAAGGTCTTTAGCAAAAAAAATTAAAACAGAATGGTCCGATCTTAATATAGATGTCGTAATCCCCATTCCTGATACAAGCAGACCAAGTGCCCACGAGGTTGCATTGATGTTGGGAGCTGAGTTTAGGGAAGGGTTTATCAAAAATAGATATATAGGTAGAACATTTATTATGCCTGGGCAAGAGTTAAGGAAAAAATCTGTTCGTCAAAAATTAAATCCAATTAAAGTTGAGTTTCAAAACAAAAATGTTTTGTTAATAGATGACTCAATAGTAAGGGGAACCACCTCAAAAGAAATAATTCAAATGGCAAGAGATGCTGGAGCAAAAAATGTATATTTTGCATCAGCTGCACCTCCGGTGAGATTCCCAAATGTTTACGGAATTGATATGCCATCAAGGGATGAGTTAGTTGCATTCAATAAGGATGATGAGCAAATTCGAAAAGAAATTGGTGCTGATGCATTACTTTATCAAGATCTTAATGAGCTAAAAAAGAACATTATAGAAGAAGGTAAACTTTTTGATGATTTTGATTGCTCATGTTTTGATGGAAGATATGTCACTGATGATATCGATGAGGCGTATCTTAATAGAATAGAGATCTTAAGATCAGATGAAAGCTTAAAAAAACCATCAAAAAGCTCCTCACAACTGGATTTGATTCTAGATCCGTCTAGTGAGGAAGAACATGCTTAATCATCGGTTGCTATTACCTTTTGTAAGGTTGTATAATTTTGGTTAATAATTAAAAATTTAAATTTTAATATTTTGGGTGAATTTAGTCCAACTTGCTCCACCCGCATTAAAAAAAAGGAAGCTAAAAAGGAAAATCATGAGTAAAAAAAAATCTACTAGTTCCAAATTTGAAACAAACTCTGTTCGAGCAGGATCAATTCGATCAAGTGAAGGCGAACATTCAGAATCACTTTTTTTAACCTCAAGTTTTGTTTTCAAAGATGCAGAAGAAGCTGCTGAACGTTTCCTAAATCAAGATAGTGGGAACGTTTATTCGAGATTTACAAATCCCTCAGTCAAGATGTTTGAAGATAGGTTAGCCATACTTGAAGAAGCTGAAGAGTGTGTTGCTACTTCTACAGGCATGTCCGCGATACTTTCATGCATCATGAGTCTATGCAGGGTTGGTGATCATATTATTGTTTCAAGAAGTGTATTCGGGACAACTATTAAGCTATTTGATAATATTCTATCGGAATGGGGTTTGGAGGTTACCTATGTTTCACTTACATCTGAAGTACAGTGGAAAAATGCGTTAAAAAGCAATACAAAACTTTTTTTCGTCGAAACACCATCAAATCCAATTATGGAAGTCTGCGATATTGAATTTTTAGCAGACTTAGCCCATGAAAATAATAGCCAATTGATTGTTGATAATTGTTTTTGTACCCCAGCGCATCAGCTTCCAATAAAGTTTGGAGCTGACATTATCATTCACTCAGCAACAAAGTATCTGGATGGGCAGGGAAGGTGCTTGGGAGGAGCTGTTTTAGGGAATACTTCTTCAATGAAGAAAGTAAGAAGTTTTCTTAGGTCAGCTGGTACATCAATGAGCCCATTTAATGCATGGGTATTTTTGAAGGGGTTAGAGACTTTAAAAATTAGAATGGACGCCCATTCTAGAAACGCCCATGATTTAGCAGTCTGGCTACAACAGAATAAAAAAATTGAAGAGGTATTCTATCCTGGTTTAACCTCTCACCCTCAACATGATTTAGTTAAAAAACAACAAATTACTGGAGGTGGGATTGTTTCGTTCAAGATAAAAGGCGGAAGAGAAGAAGCGTGGAAGCTAATAAACAGCACAAAATTATTATCAATAACTGCAAATTTAGGGGACACAAGATCAACCATAACGCATCCAGCAACAACGACTCATTCCAGACTAAACCAAGAACAAAGAGACTTAGCAGGCATCACTGAAAATCTAATAAGAATAGCTGTTGGATTAGAGAATATTGACGACATAAAAGCAGATATTTTTTAAAATTCAGGCTAGGAAATTCCAATAAATTAAGACTGTTATACATGGTAAAATATTTAGAACAAAACAAGAAATTTGTAAATTATGGGTGATCAATTCGCAAAAGAAACAATTCCAGTAAGCCTCGACGGTGAGATGAAAAAATCGTATCTCGATTACGCGATGAGTGTAATTGTTGGAAGAGCTTTACCTGATGTAAGAGATGGTTTGAAACCTGTCCATCGAAGAGTTTTATATGCGATGCACGAGCTCAGCAATAGCTTTAATAGACCATATAAAAAGTCAGCTAGGATTGTAGGTGATGTTATTGGTAAATATCATCCACACGGTGATACCGCAGTTTACGATACGATAGTAAGAATGGCACAAGATTTTAGCCTGAGATATATGCTTATTGATGGGCAAGGTAATTTTGGATCTGTTGACGGAGATAACGCTGCAGCGATGAGATATACCGAAATTAGAATGTCTAAAATATCTCACGAATTGTTATCTGATATAGAAAAAGAAACAGTTGATTTTGGACCTAATTACGATGGTTCTGAGCACGAACCACTTATAATGCCAACTAAACTTCCTAATTTACTCATCAATGGTAGCTCAGGTATAGCTGTAGGCATGGCAACAAATATACCACCACATAATTTAGGCGAGGTGGTTGATGGACTCCAAGAGCTATTAAAGAAACCTGATATTTCTATTGAAGACCTTATTGAAAAAATTCCTGCACCAGACTTCCCAACAGCAGGAATAATCCATGGAATATCTGGAGTAAGAGAAGGCTATAAGACCGGTCGAGGTAGAGTTGTGATGAGAGGAAGAACTCATACGGAAGAGCTTGATAGAGGTAAAAAGGAGGCAATAATAGTTGACGAGCTGCCATATCAGGTTAATAAAAAGAATTTTATTGAAAAGATTGCAGAACTTGTTAATGGGAAAAAAATCGATGGGATCTCTGATCTAAGAGACGAATCTGATAAATCTGGGATGAGAGTTGTGATTGAACTTAAGAGAGGGGAGATACCAGACGTAGTTCTTAATAATTTATATAAACAAACCCAGCTCCAAGATAGCTTTGGGATGAATATGGTTGCTCTCATTGATGGTCAGCCAAAACTTCTCAATTTGAAAGAAATCCTAGATGCATTTCTAAGGCACAGAAGAGAGGTTATCACACGAAGAACGGTCTATGATTTAAAAAAGGCAAGGGACAGAGGGCACGTTCTGGAAGGATTAGCTGTTGCATTAGAGAATGTAGATGAAATGATTAAAATTATTAAATCTGCCGAGACTCCGCCCGATGCAAAGATTGAGCTTATGAAAAAGACATGGAAATCAAGCGTCGTCGAAAGTATGCTCAAAAAAACCTCAAAAGGCCTTTCAAAACCTGATGGATTATCTGAAAAATTTGGTCTTAAAGAGAATGGATACATGCTTTCTGATAACCAAGCTCAAGAGATACTTCAACTAAGACTTCAGAGGCTAACGGGTCTTGAACAAGAAAAAATTGTAAGCGAATATAAAAGTATTCTTGATGTTATAAGTGATCTATTAGATATTTTGGAAAATGCAGATAGAGTTACGCAAATTATTCAAACTGAACTTGAGGAAATAAAGTCTCAATATGGCGATGAACGGAGAAGCGAAATTATTGAGGATGCCCATGATTTATCAATTGAAGATCTAATTACACCTCAAGATCTCGTAGTTACCATTTCAAATACTGGTTATATTAAAGCCCAGGCTCTCGATGAATATAGGGCTCAAAGAAGAGGGGGTAGGGGTAAACAGGCAATGACTGCCAAAGAAGATGACTTTATTGAGCAGATGTTTGTCGCAAATACCCATGACAATATCTTGTGCTTTTCAAGTAGAGGGCAGGTTTATTGGCTTAAAGTATACGAGGTTCCTCAGGGAAGTAGAGTAAGTAAAGGGAAACCAATTGTAAATCTATTTCCTCTAATGCCTGGCGAAAAAATTAATGCCACACTTGTGGTAAAAGACTTTGTGGATGACAAATTTATTTTTATGGCAACCTCAAAGGGAACGGTTAAAAAAACTCCGCTATCAGATTTTTCAAACCCCAGGAAGAATGGAATTATTGCAATAAAGCTAGATAATGGTGATTACTTAATCGGTGCTGAAATTACAAACGGTAATAATGATATCGTTCTAGTATCTGATGGTGGGAAGGCTGTTTGGTTTGACGAAAATGATGTAAGAAGTATGGGGAGAAATGCCAGGGGCGTAAGGGGTATGAAGATACCAGATGAGAATCAGGCTTTATCTCTATTAATTGCTAGTTCGGATACTGAGTCAGTATTAGTTGCCACAGAAAATGGCTATGGAAAAAGGACAGTCCTATCTGACTTTAGAAAATCTGGAAGGGGAACCCAAGGCGTTAAGGCTATACAGGTAAGTGATCGAAACGGAATTGTTGTTGCCGCGAAACTTGTCAGAGATACAGATGAGATAATGTTAATCACAACAGGAGGGGTATTAATAAGAACTCGAGTTTCCGAGATAAGAGAGCTTGGAAGAGCGACCCAAGGTGTTACCTTAATTAATCTAACCAATGATGAAAAACTGTCAGGGCTTGCAAAAATTGTTGAGCCAGAGCAAATAGAAATGAATCAAGATGAGCTACCAATATAATTTCTCCGCTGGGCCAGCAATGCTCCCAAGAGAAGTTATGCACCAAGCTCAAAAAGAATTTTTAAATCTAAACTCCACAGGCATTTCCGTAATGGAAATGTCACACAGAAGCAAAGAATATTTACCCATAGCTGAGAAAGCTGAGAGCAATCTAAGAACTATTCTTAAAGTCCCAAAAAATTATAAGATACTTTTTCTCCAAGGTGGCGCAATCACTCAAAATTTTATGGTTCCTATGAATCTACTCAAAAAAAGAGAAGCAAGCTATGTAGTATCAGGATATTGGTCTAACCGATCTTTTAAAGACGCTCAGCCTTTAGGCAATATAAAATTATCTGCATCTTCAGAGCCAATTAATTTTACAAAAGCACCAGAACCTAACTCTTGGAAATATGCCGAAAATGATGCGTACGTCCACTTTTGTCAAAATGAAACAATCCATGGAGTTGAGTACTTTGATTCATTTAGTATAAAAAAGGTACCAATTGTTTGTGATATGTCGTCTACTATTTTATCGAGACCCATAGATATTAAAAATTATGGTGTAATTTATGCGGGGGCACAAAAAAATATAGGTCCATCAGGTCTTACAATTGTAATAGTTAATGAAGATTTACTTTCATTTGCAGATGAAAAAACACCTTCTACAATGAATTGGAAAATTCAATCCGAGAATAATTCAATGATAAATACACCATCTACGTTTAGTATTTATATGGCAGGTTTAGTTTTTGAATGGATTTTAAATTATGGTGGATTAGAAGAAATTGAGAAATCAAATATTAAAAAATCTAAATATTTATACGATTTTATTGATGAAAGTAAATTCTACTTTAATGATATTGATCATAAAAATAGATCTAGGATGAATGTACCATTTAGACTAAATAATCAAGAGCTAACAAGTAATTTTGTTGCAAGGGCAGAGAATGAGGGGCTATATGCTTTGAAAGGTCATAGATTAGTTGGCGGATTGAGAGCTTCCATATATAACGCAATGCCTTTTGATGGGGTAGAATGTTTAGTAGATTTTATGAAAGATTTTGAGAATAAGAACGCATGACAAAAAAATTAGATAAATTAAGAAAAAAAATTGATGATATTGATAAGAGGCTATTAGAGCTTGTATCCCAGAGAGGTTTATTAGCCAAAGAAGTTGGCCTTTTAAAAAATGATGGCGTCATCTACAAACCTGAAAGAGAAGCACAAGTTGTTTCTCAGCTTATCAAGAAAAATCAAGGACCTCTCTCAAACGATAGCGTGACAAATATATTTAAAGCAATTATTTCGAATTGTAGGGCGTTAGAAAAAAAATTAGCTATTTCATTTTTAGGTCCATCGGGAACCTTCAGTGAAGAGGCTACCATTAAACATTTTGGTGAAAATGTTAAGTCCATACCAACAAATAGTATAGATGAGGTATTTAATAACGTTCAGTCGGAAAAAGTACATTATGGAGTAGTCCCTATAGAAAATTCAACTGAGGGAGGAATAAGTCGTACTTTGGACCTACTTTTAATGAAGGATTTAAAAATTTGTGGTGAGATCACCTTACCCGTGCATCATTGCCTAATCTCAAAATCTAAAGATTTAAGCAAAATTAAAAGCATTTATGCTCATGGGCAGTCATTGGCACAGTGCCATGATTGGATTGCTAATAATCTCCCAGATGCTGAGAAAATTACTGTTTTAAGTAATGCTGAGGGCGCAAAGATTTCATCAAAACAACAGTTTTCTGCAGCAATTGCCAGTGCAAGGGCTGCTAGTATTTTTAAGCTTAATATTTTACAAAACCACATTGAAGATGAGCCAAATAATACTACAAGATTTCTCATCTTATCTGATCAAGAGATAGCACCATCAGGCAATGATAAGACTTCTATTGTTGTTGCAACTAAAAATAAACCTGGGGCAATCGTTGATTTGATAAAACCATTTGCATTGAGAAAGGTTAGTTTAACGAAGTTAGAATCTCGACCCTCAAGACTTGGTATGTGGGAATACGTTTTTTTTATAGATGTTGAAGGTCATAAAAATGACTCAAGAGTTAAACTTTGCCTGACAGAAATTGAAAAAAAATCATCATTCATGAAATTTTTAGGTTCTTATCCAAAAAATTAAACTTTTATTAACCTTATGTCTATAAATACTCCAAAATATATTTCTGAGTTGGAGCCATACCAAGGCGGAAGACCTATAAAAGAGGTATCAAGAGAGCTTGGAATTGATTCTAAAAAAATAGTTAAATTAGCCTCAAATGAAAATCCGTTAGGAATAAGCCCAAAGGTTAAAATTGCTATTAATCAGAGTACTGGTGAAACTCATAGATATCCTGATGGCAATGGATATTATCTTAAATTAGCAATTTCTGAAAAATTTTCTTTGGATCCTGAACAAATTATTCTAGGTAATGGTTCAAATGATGTCCTTGAGCTTGCTGCAAGAACAGTCTTATCGCCAGGAGATGAAGTTATATTTTCTAAACATGCTTTTGCAGTATATGAGATTGTGACTAAGTCTGCTGGTGGAATCGGTATGAAAGCGAAACCTTCGTCTGATTATGGTCATAACTTAGAAAAGTTTCTTGAGCTTATATCAAGTAAAACAAAACTTATTTTTATTGCTAATCCCAATAATCCTACTGGTAATTTAATAGGTAAGCCTGAGTTATTGGAATTTTTATCAAACGTACCAAAACATATTTTAGTGGTTCTTGATGAGGCTTATGATGAGTATTTAAGTGATGATGATAAGTCTGTAGCTTTTAGTTGGCTTTCAAAATATAAAAATTTATTGATATCTCGAAGCTTTTCTAAAGCTCATGGATTAGCGGGACTAAGGATAGGGTATGGCGTTGGAGATAGGGATGTTATTAATTTAATGAATAGGGTGAGGCAACCCTTTAATGTAAATTCCATTGCTCAAATTGCTGCAATAGAATCATTAAAGGATGACGAATTTATAAAAAAAAGTAGATTGATCAATGACCAAGGTAGAAATCAGTTAGAAATTGCTTTTCGAGAGCAAAAAATCCAATTTATACGATCTTATGGAAATTTTATAAGTTTTAATTTAGAAGACGAATCAAAAGCAATGATGTATTATCAGCATTTATTGGAAAATGGTGTAATTGTTAGGCCTATCAAAAATTATGAGTTGCCCTCATTTTTGAGGGTAAGCATCGGTCTTAAGGTAGAAAATGATATATTTATTAAATATTTAAAGTGTTTCAAGTAATAGGATAATTATGATTATTGTAATGAACAATTCAGCAACAGATGAACAAATAGATTTTGTTGTTTCGAGAATTAAAGAAAAGGGTTTGGATGCTAGTATTTCAAAGGGCACAGAAAAAACGGTTATCGGCGCAGTTGGTGACGAAAGACTCTTAGACCCAAAACTCCTAGATAATTTACCGGGTGTTGAACAAGCTTTAAGAATAGTTAAGCCTTATAAAATAGTTGCTAGAGAGTGGCATCCAGAAGATACCGTGATAGATATTAACGGTCACCCAATAGGTGGGAAAAATATTCAAGTTATATCTGGTCCTTGTTCAGTTGAAACACCTGATCAAATGAAAAGTTCAGCTGAAGCAGTTAAAGCTGCAGGAGTAAAAATTATGAGGGGAGGTGCATTTAAGCCTAGAACTAGCCCTTATAGCTTTCAAGGTGTTGGTTTTGATGGATTGGAGATGTTCAGAGAGGCTGCTGATAATCAAGGACTTCCTATTGTTACAGAGCTCTTAGATGTGAGGCACTTAGATAAATTTTTAGAAAAAAAAGTCGACGTTATTCAAATTGGGACAAGAAGCATGCAGAATTTTGAATTATTGCGTGAGGTTGGCAGATTAAAGGTTCCAGTCATTCTCAAAAGAGGGATGTCAGCTACAATCTCAGAATGGTTAATGGCAGCTGAGTACATTGCTTCAGGAGGTAATCATAATATTATATTTTGTGAGAGAGGTATTAGGACTTTTGAAACATATTACAGAAATGTGTTAGATGTAACCGCAATTCCTGTTTTGAAAAAAGAAACTCATCTACCTGTCATTATTGATCCATCTCATTCAGGTGGGAAGGCATGGATGGTTGCTGCTCTCTCAAGAGCCGGAATTGCTGCTGGTGCGGATGGCTTGCTTGTTGAGATGCATCCAATCCCAAGCGAAGCATGGTGCGATGCTGACCAAGCAATTACACCATCAGAATTAAAAAAATTAATGGAAGAGCTCACAGCAATCGCTAAAATTTTAGGTCGAGATTTATCTAATTAACTCATGATATCCATGAGTTTTTTTTAGACATTTTCCCCTGTCTGTTAGCCTGATTGTCATTCATCATTCACTACTAATAAATTTTTAAGATTGGATAGTTATGCATATTCGAGTGCTTGGTTCTGCAGCAGGTGGAGGTTTTCCTCAATGGAATGATAATGGTGAAAATTGTAAAGGCGTCAGGGCAGGAAATCCAAATTTTAAAGCAAGAAACCAGTCTTCAATAACTGTTAGCTCCAATAGCGAAGATTGGATATTAATAAATGCTTCTCCGGACATCAGGGCTCAAATAGAATCATTCCCGCCACTGCAACCAGCCAGGAAGATCAGAGATACTGGCATATCATCTATCATTATCACTGATAGTCAAATTGACCATACCACAGGATTACTTATCTTAAGAGAGCACGATAAACCTTGGGATATTTATTGCACAAAATCGGTTTATGAGGATATGACAACGGGGTATCCTATATTTAATATTTTAGGTCATTTCAGAGGAATTAATTGGCATGAAGTTTCGACTGAACAAGTTCCATATACTATCCCAAAAGCAGATAATCTAATTTTTACAGCTGTCCCTCTTAAAAGCGAAGCACCCCCATATTCTCCTCATAGACATAATACTGTCCCAGGAGACAATGTAGGTTATAAAATTGAAGACACAAAAACAGGTAAAAATCTTTTTTATGCGCCCGGACTGGGAGTTATCGAAGATCATGTATACGAGTATTTAAAAAATGCAGATGTAGTTTTAATTGACGGCACAGTATGGACTAACGATGAAATGTCGAGAGCTGGAGTCAATAACAAGCTAGCTAGTGAGATGGGCCATTTAGATCAGTCAAGTAAAGGGGGGATAATAGACACCCTAACTTCGCTTGAAAAACCACGTAAAATTTTAATCCATATTAATAATACTAATCCAATTCTAAATGAGGCTTCTGAAGAGAGAAAAATCTTGAATTCACATAACATTGAAGTGTCCTATGATGGTATGGACATCATTATCTAAGGAAAAAAAATGACAAAGCCGTGGACCAGAGAAGAGTTTGAGAATAGATTAAGAGAAAAGGGCAAGGGCTATCATATATATCATCCTTTTCATGTGATGATGTATGAAGGTAAATTATCTAAAGAACAGCTCCAAAGTTGGGTAATGAACCGGTTTTATTATCAAATAAGCATCCCTCTAAAAGATGCGGCAATATTATCTAATTGTCCAGTGAAAGAAATAAGAAAAGAATGGATAGTGAGAATATTAGATCATGACGGTGAGGGTGATGCTGAAGGTGGAATTGAAGCATGGATAAATTTAGGGAGAGCTGTTGGTTTAAAAAGGGAACAAGTGACTTCGCTTGACGGAGTTAGTCCAGGTGTAAAGTTTGCTGTGGATGCATATATAAATTTTGCTAAACAAAAAACATGGCAGGAATCTGTATGTTCATCTTTGACTGAGCTATTTGCTCCTCATATCCATCAACAAAGAATAAGTTCATGGCCTGACATGTATCCATGGATTGATGAGTCAGGATTATCTTATTTCAAAAAAAGACTCACAGAGGCAAGAAGGGATGTTGAGCATGGCCTTGGAGTAACTCTAGACTATTTTAGTACATCAAGAGAGATGCAAGAAAAAGCTTTAGAAATATTGCAGTTTAAGTTAAATGTTTTATGGGTGATAGCAGATTCTATAATGCTTGCATCTTCAAACATTAAAATAGATGATCGAGATTATTTAAGGCAGCCTAGATAGATGACAATTGAATTAAAAGATATATATAACATTGCACCTCACCACAGATTTCAATGGGAAAAGGCACAAAATTGCTATGTAATCTTATTTCCTGAGGGTATGGTTAAATTAAATGGTGGTGCAGGCGAGGTTTTAAATTTAGTCGATGGAAAAGCCTCTGTTGAAAAGATAACTGAAGAATTAGTAAACAAATTTCCGGATGCTAAAGATATTGATAAAGATATCATCGGAATGATTGAGCTTGCTCTTGAAAAAGCGTGGATTGAAAAAGTTAACTGAGGATGACTATGACTGATCAAAATAATGGGGTATCAAGCACATCAACGGCAACACAACCATTATGGTTGTTAGCTGAAATTACTTATCGGTGTCCACTGCATTGCGCATTTTGTTATAACCCAACCGACTATGACAAACATACACAAAATGAATTAGATACTAAATCATGGTTAAGCGTCCTTAATCAAGCAAGAGATCTAGGAGCTGCGCAACTTGGTATATCTGGAGGCGAACCATTGCTTAGAGATGATATTGAGGTTATTGTTGAAGAAGCACATCAGTTAGGCTACTACAGTAATTTAATTACTTCAGGTGTAGGGCTGACTGATAAAAGAATAGATGCCTTCAAGAAGGGTGGATTGGATCATATTCAGCTATCAATGCATGACATTACTGAAGAAATTAATAATTTTATTACTGACACAAAAACCTTTAAATTAAAGAAAAAAGTCGCAGCAATGATTAAAGATCGAGGGTATCCAATGGTTTTAAATGTGGTAATCCATCGTTATAACATTGATCATATTAAAGAAATTCTTGAAATGGCAGAGGCATTAGGTGCTGATTATGTTGAGCTGGCGAATACACAATATTACGGTTGGTCATTAATTAACCGAAATCAACTTATGCCAACAAAAGAGCAGATTGACCATGCAGAAAAAATCACAAATCAATATAGGGATAAAGTTGGTAACAAAATGAAAATATTTTTTGTTGTCCCGGATTATTATGCTGAAAGACCCAAAAAATGTATGAATGGTTGGGGTGAAGTTTTCATGATTGTCACTGCTAATGGTGATGTGCTTCCTTGCCACTCAGCAAGAGTTCTCCCGAATATGGAATTTCCAAATGTAAAGGATTCGAAAATAAAAGGGGCTTGGTATGATTCACCCGCCTTTAATAAATTTAGGGGGGATTCATGGATGAAAGAACCATGTAAGTCATGCCCTGAGAAGGAAAAAGATTTAGGCGGATGCCGATGCCAAGCATTTTTATTGACTGGGGACGCTGAGAGTGCAGATCCAGTATGTTCACTTTCACCAAACAGAGACGTGATTGAGCAAGCTGTAAAAGACGCTCAAAATCCAGAATTAAAAGCTCAACCAATTATTTTTAGAACGGATAAAAATTCAAAAAGAATTAATGATGGAGAAGAAAAAGATAGACTAGCAAAATTCCATGCCCTACCTTAATTAATTTATAATTAAAAGCATGAGTCTTTTTCTTAACCCTAAAGTTATTGTGCTTGCAATTCTTGCAAGCCTAGCACCTTTTGCAATTGACACCTATCTACCTGGATTTCACATTATCGCAGCAGATTTATTGTCAACCCCAGCTTATGTCCAACAGAGCCTTACATTTTATTTGATTCCATATACTTTGATGACTCTTTTTCATGGGGCAATATCTGATTCAATCGGCCGTATTAAGACCATTAAATGGGGCTTGGCTTTATTCTTTTTTGCGTCAATTGGTTGTGCACTTTCAACCTCAGTTGAGCAGTTATGGTTTTTTAGGGCCCTTCAGGGTATAGGAGGCGGTGCTGGTAATGTGGTTGCCAGAGCTATGGTCAGAGATCTATATGAAGGGGCGCAAGCGCAAAGAGTTATGGCAACTATTCAAATTATATTTGGCATTGCACCTGCAGTAGCCCCCATTGTTGGTGGTTTTTTACTTGATTACGAATGGCAAAGCATTTTTATTTTTCTAGCACTTTATGCTGGAATTGCCATTTTATTGAGCTCAAAGGTTCTGCCTGAGACTATGCCCTTAAAAGATAGGCTTCCATTTGACTTGAAATCAATAGCGCATAGATTTAAAACAATATTTAAAGACAAAGAATTTATTTATTTAATCTTATCAATTTCAGCAAACTTTTCAGCTTTCTTTCTTTATGTTTTAGCAAGTCCAATTTTTTTAATAGATTTGTTAGGTTTTAGTGAGAAACAATTTGCATATCTTTTTGTTCCAACAGTTTGTGGGATGATAATTGGATCATTTATAGCTAAAAAGACAGCTGGAACCATAAGTCCATCAAAAGTAACTAGGTTTGGTTACATATGGATGTCATTAATTGCGCTAGTAAATATAATTTTTTGTTATTTTTTCGATAATAATCCAATTATAAATATTGGTTTAATTGCACTTTATAACATTGGCATGGCCTCGATAATGCCTATTATTTCAATAGCAGCTCTTGATTGTTTCCCAAAAGCAAGAGGAACTGCAGCGTCTGGACAAGCCTTTATGCAGATGCTTTTTTCCTCTGTGGTAGCCGGTGTAATTGTACCAATATGTTGGTTTTCAACACTTGGATTGTCTCTGGGATTATTTTTTATATTAATATTCGGGTTATTTTGTATAACCCGAACAAAACTTTGGGCTTAAAGAAGTAAGCCTTGATTGGTTTTATTAGTTACAGCTATAAATCTGATAAACAGACGATTGTGTTCCTTTACCGTCTTCTGGATGGTCAATACGATATATAGTATTACCTCCCTGTTCAACAGCGGCATTTTTAGCTAACTGAATATGATCAAGTTCCGTAAAGTTATCTCTTCTTTCCGCATAACCAGTCATTCTTACTTTGACTTGAGCTTTTAGAGTACAGCTATTGAGATCAACCGAATCAACTATATTGACATTCTCTGACCCAGGTTCAACATCCACATAAGATTTACTACAAGCTACTAAAAATGGCAGCGCTAGTGCTGATAAAATTATTTTTTTACTTATCATTGATTACTCCTATAAATTTGTTCAATTATTATATATTAAATTGAGAATGTTACCTTTGTCTATAATAATAATAATAATTAAATTTTATTCAGTCTCTTCAATCAGCAAGGGTCTTTTATCTGTTTTGGTTGAAAATTCTTCTGCTTCAGGAAGTGGATCTTTCCTTGAGGTTATGATTGGCCAAACCTTAGCTAATCTCTCGTTAATCTCAATAAATTCTTGTTGATCTTCTGGTACATCATCATCCGCATAAATTGCTTCGACAGGGCACTCTGCTACACATAGAGTGCAGTCAATGCATTCTTCAGGGTCTATGGCTAAAAAATTGGGACCTTCAACAAAGCAATCGACTGGGCAGACATCTACACAGTCAGTATATTTACATTTGATACAACTTTGAGTAACTACATACGTCATTTTTATTCCTTAAATTTAATGTTAAATTTTAAATTAATTTTAAAATTTATTCTATGGTTTCAATCATGCCTGCGCCAACAGTATGAAAGGTTGATTCATCAACTATAATAAAGGCACCAGTATTTCTATTTTCAGAGTATTTATCCACAATAAGTGGCTGTGCTAATTTAAAACGAATATTGGCTATATCATTCGTTTTAAGGTCTATTGCTTTTTCTATCTCTAATGTATTTATGTCAATTTTGCTATTAATACTTGCAATTTTAGCTTTTGATGATCGAGAGGTATGCATAATTAAATATGTTCTATTGGGCGAAAGATTTGTTTCAGCTAACCAACATACGTTCGCATTAAAACTTTTTACTGACTCTAAAGCATCCCCTTGGTGAATCAACATATCACCCCTTGAAATATCAATTTCATCATTGAGAGAGACGGTTACAGATTGTTCTGAAGAAGCCTCAGTAATTACTTTATCGCCAATTCGTATTTCTTTAATAGAAGATTCATGATTAGAGGGAAGTACTTTTATTTTCTCGTTAACCTTCATGAGACCTGATTCCACTCTCCCCATGAAGGCCCTAAAATCATGGAGCTTTTCATTAGATGAATCCCTTGGTCGACAAACAAACTGAACAGGAAATCTTAAAGATGAACTATTTGATTTTTCTGATGCATCAGTATTTTCAAGAATTTGTAAAAGTGTCGGACCTTTATACCAACTTAACGATTTACCTCTATCAACAATCATGTCACCATTTAGTGCTGACATTGGGACAAACTTAACATCAACATTTGGCTTCTTTAAATCAATTGCTGATGCAAACGATTTGTACTCATCACATATATTCTTATATTCTTCCTCACTGTAATTTACTAAATCCATTTTATTGATTGCTACAATGATGTGCTTTATTCCAACTAACTTTGTTAAATAAGAATGCCTCCTAGTCTGAGTAAGCATACCTTTCCGAGCATCGACTAGAATTATCGCAAGTTGAGCGGTTGAGGCTGCAGTCACCATGTTCCTTGTGTATTGTTCATGACCAGGGGCATCGGCAATAATGTATTTCCTAGTTCCTGTACTAAAATATCTATAAGCGACATCAATTGTAATTCCTTGCTCTCTTTCTGCTTGAAGTCCATCAGTTATTAGCGACAAATCAAGCGCAGACATCCCTTTTTTCTTTGAAGTTTTTTCTATTTGATTCAAGGTGTCTGTGAGTATGGTCTTGGTGTCGTAAAGCAACCTTCCGATTAGCGTGCTTTTTCCATCATCCACACTCCCACAGGTCATGAATCTAAGAACAGTATTATTTAAGTTTGTGTCGTTCATTAAAAGTAACCTTCTTTTTTTCTTTGTTCCATTGAAGCTTCTGAAATCTGATCATCCAATCGAGTTTCGCCCCTTTCAGTTATTACTGTAGAAGCTGTTTCTAAAATTATCTTATCCACTGAATCTGCATTACTTTCTACAGGAGCTGTACATGTAATGTCACCAACCGTCCTAAATCTAACCATTATATTTTCAACTTTTTCATCAGCACCAGCTGGTGTGACATCTGTGACTGGCACGATGGAGCCATTTCTTCTGACGATATCCCTTTTGTGTGCATAGTAAATACTGGGTAGTTCTAAATTCTCTCTTTCGATGTATTGCCATACATCCATTTCAGTCCAATTGGATATAGGGAAGGCTCGAATATTCTCACCCTTATGAACTTTTGCATTGTACAAGTTCCATAACTCAGGTCTTTGATTTTTTGGGTCCCATTGCCCAAATTCATCACGAAAACTCATAATTCTTTCTTTAGCTCTTGCTTTTTCTTCATCTCTCCTTGCCCCACCAATACAACAATCAAACTCGTTTTCCTCAATTGCCTCAAGTAATGTGATTGATTGATATTTATTTCTAGGTTCATCTGGAGATTTTAAAACAATCGTTCCTTTAGCCATTGATTCCTCAAGAGCGGCAACAATTAATCTTTCTCCAAGTTCTTTAGCCTTATTATCCCTAAAATCAATCACCTCAGGATAGTTGTGACCCGTATCGATATGCATTAAGGGGAAAGGAAACCGACCAGGCCTAAAAGCTTTTTCAGCAATCCTAAGAAGACAAAGGGAATCTTTTCCGCCTGAAAAAAGCAAAACTGGATTTGCGCATTGCCCCGCAACCTCTCTCATGATATGTATAGCTTCTGATTCTAACCAATCAAGGTGACTGAGTTTTTCTTTCATCATTTACCCTCTCTGTTATGCAATCCACATTCACGCTTTTCATCAACCTTGGTTGGATCGTAATAATCATATTCATTTATCAATTTATTTTCTTTCATATAACCATCAAGATCTATATCAGACCAGAAGTAAAAAGGACTTATTTTTAATAAACCAGTTTCAGTTTTATTAATAATATCTAAACTATCTCTGAAGGCTGTCTGGCCAGACCTCAGATTTGTAATCCATAAATCTGGCTTAATTTCTTTCATTGCTCTCCTAAATGGCTCAAGCTTAACTTCTTCGGTAAATTGTTCATGTTCGGGATCATTTATTTCGGGCATTTTACCCATTACAGCCTCTCTGTGAGCTGTGGTATTTAAAGGTGTATATAACTTAATATTCAAATTAAGTTCTTTAATAATTTTTTCAGCATAAATATAGGTAGCTTTTGTGTTGTAACCTGAATCACACCAGATCACTTTTAAATCTGGTAAAAGCTTTGTACATAAATGAAGAATTGCAATCTCATAGGGCCTAAAGTTTGTTGTCAGTATTGGGTTTTTTGACTGTTTAAGTGCCCAAGCTGTGATTTCTTCTGGGGTACTTTGTTTAAATTCTTTATTTAATTTTTCTAAATCTATCATCTTTTTATAATTTTCCATGCAGGTTTTTTTTGATCAACAGCCCCTTGATAAGGTGTAGAAAAATCTTTAAGTCCTAACAAGGCATCATTAACGTCTCTATCTTCTCTGATAAGAAAGCTGTTAAAACCAGATCTTTTTAAGAAAAAAAGCTGATCTCTCAGCACATCACCAATTGCCCTAAGTTCATGACTAAATTTATATTTCATCCTTAGCATATTTCCTATTGAGAAAATTCTTCCATCAGCAAACTTCCTGACTCTGACTGAAATCAAAGGTAGTTGATTGATATCATCAATCTTCTCAAATAAGCTATGGATCTCTTCATGTGTTTCAATCCAGATACCTATTTCATTTTTTGATATTCTTTGAAGCAAATCTTTTTGATGATTTAAGAAAACTAGAGCGGGTAAAATTATCTTTCCCTCCCCAGGAAATTTTGTGTTCTCAATTTGATATTCATTCAAAGATGCCTCACCTGTTAATTTAAAAATCACAACCTTTCCAGCTAATTTTTTTGCTTTCTCTTGAGTTTCAGGCGGCTCTATTAATTGCCATTCATCATCTACTATTTGATTATTAATAATTAGTTGAGAGCTCATTAATTCTTTTCCTTCCCGCCATAAATCTCTTTCTTGAATGGATCAATACCAATCCTTGCAACACAGTCAATAAAGTTTTCATCAGGATGTCGATTTGTAACATATATTGTTATTATTTTTTTAATTACTTCAGGCATCTCTTCTTCAGAAAATGATGGCCCGATGACCTTTCCGATACTGGCAAAGTTTCCTTGATTGCCTCCTAATGTTACTTGATACCACTCACTTCCATCTTTATCGACTCCCAAAATACCAATATGCCCTACATGATGATGGCCACAGGCATTCATACAACCTGAAATGTTTAAATTAATTTCACCAATATCATGGAGATAATCCATATCATCAAAAATATCTTGGATTGATTTTGCAATTGGAATACTCTTTGCATTTGCTAATGAACAAAAATCTCCGCCTGGGCAGCAAATGATATCAGTTAGTAAACCAATATTTGGTGTGGTCAAATTTTGTAATTTAGCTTTCTCCCAAAGCTCATATAGATCACTTTCTAAAACATCAGCTAATATTAAATTTTGTTCGTGAGAAACACGAATTTCACCAAAGCTATATTGTTCCGCAAGATCTGCAACTGCTCTCATTTGGTCTGATGAAGCATCACCCGGTGCTTGATCATAACTTTTTAGAGATAAAGTTACCGACCTATATCCAGATTTTTTATGTTTGTGCGTGCACCGAAGAAGCCACTGTGAAAATTGCTTATTTGCTTTATATTCCCTTAAATCATCATCTTGTTGGTTTTTATAGTCTGGCTCTGAAAAAAATGCCTTTACTCTATTGATCTCTAACTCATCTAGTGTGTTAGGCCCATCTTTAATTGATCCCCATTCTTTTTCAACTAATTGTTTAAATTTTTCAATTCCTAATGATTTAACTAAAATCTTTATCCTGGCTTTATACATATTATCTCTTCGACCATAGAGGTTGTATACACGAAGAATTGCTTCGCAATAAGTGAGAATATGTCGCCATGATAAATTTTCATTGATGACAGTTCCTAGAATTGGAGTGCGACCTAAACCTCCACCTACCCAAACTTTAACTGCCATCTCTTCAGTTTTACTATCTGAAAAAACTTCAAGCCCAATATCATGAGCCTGAACAATTGCACGATCTCTTGATGAACCTGTAATTGCAATTTTAAATTTTCTTGGTAGAAGGGCAAACTCAGGATGAAAGGTGCTCCATTGCCTTATTATTTCTGCTAAATATCTTGGATCAATAATTTCATCTGGCGTAACCCCTGCGAATTGGTCGGTGGTAATATTTCTTATACAGTTTCCAGAGGTCTGGATTGCGTGCATCTCTACACTGGCAAGTTCTCTTAATATTTGTGGCGTATCTTCAAGTTTCGGCCAATTAAATTGAATATTTTGCCTTGTGCTGAAGTGCCCATAACCACGATCATATTTGTCGGATATATCAGCCAGTTTTTTAAGTTGTTTCGATGATAACAAACCATAAGGTATTGCTACTCTTAGCATAGGCGCATGTCTCTGAATATAGAGACCATTCTGAAGCCTAAGGGGCCTAAATTCTTCATCGGTAAGCTCTTTATTTAAATATCTTGAAAGCTGCCCCTCATACTGAGCTACCCGTTCATTAACAAGTGCTTGATCTACTGAATCATACTTATACATAATTACCTTTCAATACTAATTGCATACCAACTATTAATAGAATTATAACCAATATAAATCTTAAAAATTTTTCATCTATTCTTGAGCTGAGTTTACTTCCTATCATTACACCAGGGACTGAGCCAATCAGTAAAGCTATTAATAAATTTATATCGACTGTACCTAAATTAAAATGACCAATTCCTGCAAATAGAGTTAATGGCACTGCGTGAGCGATATCAGTACCAATAATTTTTTTTAGTTGTAATTTTGGGTAGAGTAATAGTAAAGCAGTAACGCCAATTGCCCCTGCACCGACTGAGGTTAATGTAACAACGACTCCCAAAAATAAGCCCAGAATAATAGTAAGAATATTTATGTTTAAATTTGTCTTTAATTTTTGTTTGACTGATTTCTTAATGATAATTGGTTGAAACAAAACTGCTATTGAGGTTAAGAATAGCGCTATACCAAGAGAGGTATTGATTATCTCAACATTTTGAAGTGAGTAGAGGTCAATTTCATTAAGGTGATGGGTGACAAGGTATGATGCTGGCAAGCTTCCAAGCAGTAAATTTCTTACAATTTTCCAATCAATATGACCTAACTTATGGTGGGTGATTGCCCCAGCAGATTTAGTAATAGCCGCATACAATAGATCAGTCCCAACTGCGACAGCTGTAGGAAATTTAAAAAACAATACAAGTAATGGTGTCATAAGTGAGCCGCCACCTACGCCAGTTAAACCCACAAGAGTCCCAACTACGAAACCAGAAATGATATATTCAAAAAGCACAACAAATTTTATATAGAAAATTAAAATTGCATGCAATATAACAGTTTTTAATATATTATTAAATAATAATATATTCTAATTATATAAGTTTTAATTATATGAAATTACAGCAGCTTAGATGCGTTTTTCAAATTGTTCAGTCTGATTTTAATATTTCAAAAGCATCTGAGGCCTTAAATACATCTCAACCCGGTGTAAGTAATCAGATTAAACTACTTGAAAGCGAGATTGGTATCAAAATTTTTCAAAGAAATGGCAAGAGACTAACTGGCTTAACTGAGCTAGGAGAAACAGTGTTTCGTTCTATAGAAGCCATACTCCAAGAGACAAACAATATCAAAGTTGTTTCAGAAGAGTTCTTAGAAAGGGAACAAGGTACCTTTACCATTGCGACTACCCATACGCAGGCAAGGTATAAATTACCGAAAGTCGTAGAAGAGTTCGTAAAAAAATATCCAAAGATCAATTTAAATATTCATCAGGGAAATCCTACGCAAGTAACCAATCAAATACTTAAAGGCGAAGCGGATGTGGGTATTGCAACAGAATCTATTGGTCTTAATGAAAATATATGCATCATTCCGTGCTATCAATGGAATCGTTGTGTGGTGATGCCTAAAGATCATCCATTAACAAAAGTAATGCAGATTACCTTGAAGGATTTAGCCTCATACCCAATGATCACCTATGACTATGCGTTCACAGGGAGTACGATTGTTTCTGAGGTTTTTAAAAAAGCAAAAATAGAACCAAAGATAACGTTGACTGCTATTGATGCAGATGTCATAAAAACGTATGTAAGCCTAAATATGGGTATAGGATTAATTGCTGAGATGGCCTACGATTTAAATAAAGACCACCCATTAGTTAGCAGAGATGTCAGCCACTTATTTCCCCAAAGCACCACTTATATAGGAGTAAAACGGGATAATTTTGTAAGAAAATTTTCTTACGACTTTATAAATATGTTTATTCCAAATATAAGCATAAAAGAACTCAAGAAAATCTTAAACCCAAGATAACTTCAAACATAGTAAATATATTTATATAAATTTTTTTTAAAAAAATTGTTTATAAACAATAAGTTATTCTATTGATGAATTTTATTGAATGCTATATACTTAAAGTTGATCGTTCACATAACATCACCCATTGTTAAACTCGATCAAAGTAATTCACGACCAAAAGTCTTCAAAAACAATTTATGACCAAAAGTCCTCTTGTTTTAAAACCTGATAATTAAATCTTGTTTATTTGTAAATATATAAAACATTAAACGCAAAATTTAATTGTCACTTTTTACATAAACAATTAAAAGGTTAAAATTATTATTATGAAATCAGATCTAGAAATAGCACAAAGTGCTCAATTAAATAAAATTGAAGACGTAGCAAAAAAAATAAATATTACTCAAGATGCATTAATTAATTATGGCCCACATATGGCAAAAATTAATACCAAGGAGTTAAAACAAAAAGAGAAAAAAAAGGCTAAACTAATTCTAGTAACTGCAATGAGTCCCACTCCAGCAGGTGAAGGCAAAACAACGACTACTATAGGGCTAACAGACGCTCTTGCAATCCAAGGTAAAAGTGTTGTTGCATGCTTAAGAGAGCCTTCATTGGGACCTGTATTTGGTATGAAGGGAGGTGCAACCGGTGGTGGATATGCTCAGGCTATTCCAATGGAAAATATTAACCTTCACTTTACCGGCGACTTTCACGCAATCACCTCAGCAAATAATTTGCTTGCTGCACTTGTAGACAATCATATTTATCATGGAAATGAATTAGGTATAGACCTTGATACGATTACCTTTAAAAGAGGTTTAGATATGAATGATAGATCTTTAAGGAAGGTAAATATCGATAATGCACGTTATCAATATCAAGGGGGGTTTGATATATCCGTGGCAAGTGAGGTGATGGCAATTTTTTGCTTAGCAACATCATTAGATGACCTAACGTACAGATTAGGTGAGATACAGGTAGCGCAAAATATTAATAAAAATAAAACGCCCATATACGCAAAAGACTTAAAGGCTCAAGGAGCTATGGCTGCATTATTAAAAGATGCTTTCATGCCTAACCTAGTTCAGACATTAGAGCATAATCCGGTAATAATTCATGGAGGTCCTTTTGCAAACATTGCTCATGGGTGTAACTCATATGTGGCAACACAACTGGGGACTAATATGGCTGAGTATGTTGTAACTGAAGCCGGATTTGGTGCCGATCTAGGCGCAGAAAAATTTATTGATATCAAATGTAGACAAACAGGTCTAGAGCCAAGCTTAATTGTCATAGTTGCCACGATAAGAGCCATGAAATATCATGGTGGCGTAAAAGTGGAGGACCTTAATAATGAAGATTTATTAGCACTTGAAAAAGGCTTTGCTAATTTAGAACGACATATTGAAAATTGTAGTCAACATTATGGGCTAAATTTAGTAGTTGCTATTAATCATTTTAAAACAGATACCGATGAAGAGGTTAAGCTTGTTCAAGAAAAAGTAGAGAAACTAGGCTTCAAGGCTATCTTATGTTCACACTGGGGGGAGGGCTCTAAAGGAGCTGAATTACTTGCTAAAGAAGCTATAAATCTTGCTGAAGAGCCGAATCAATTTAAGTATGTTTATGATACAAAAGATTCTATTAAATCTAAATTAAAGACAATCGCTCAGAATATTTATCGAGCTAAAGATATTATGTTTGAAGATGAGGCTTTAAATCAGTTGAATACCATAGAGAATGAATACGCACACTTTCCTGTTTGTATTGCAAAAACGCCTTATTCTTTTTCAGGTGATGCAAAAGAAATAGGAGCGGTTTCTGACCATACACTTAATATAAGAGAAATCAGGTTGGTCAGGGGTGCAGGATTTATTGTTGCCATTTGCGGTAGCGTGATGACTATGCCAGGTCTTCCTTTAAAACCAGCAAGTGAAGGTATTTCAATTAATTCTGATGGAGAAATAGAAGGGCTCAGTTAAAATGAGAATTGTATTCTCGGAAGGACAATCTGAGGAAATAATTAATAAATCAAAATTCATTGGATATAGCGTTGTTGCTAGTTCAAGAGAATGCTTCTTAGAAAGATTAAGGGAGATAAAAATTAATAATCCATCAGCAAGCCATGCTGTGTATGGATTACAAATAAAAAAAAATAGTATCGAACCTTATTTTAGTGATGATGGTGAACCCACTGGTACAGGTGGGAGGCCATTATTGAATATTTTAGAATCTAGAAAAATTATTAATTGTGGTCTGGTGGTTGTGCGTTATTATGGCGGCATTAATCTAGGCATGGGTGGGCTCGCAAGGGCCTATAGTCAAGCAGGCTTAAAAGCAATCCAAGCATCAAGTTTAAATGATTATATTGAATTATATGAATATAAATTAATTATTAAATACAATAATTTAAACAGTATTTCTAAAGCTATACTTGATAATAAAGGTACGATAATTGATCGAATATTTGACCAAAATATTACCCTTAAAGTTAGTATGAGTGTTGCTACTAAAGAACTTTTAGAAAAGAGGTTTCCCATGACTAAAATTCAATCTTTAACTTAAATAAATTTCTCTTTTTATATAAAAAATTTAATCTTTTTGCATTAGCTGACTTAGTTAAATCTATCTCCTAATTCTGTTATTATTTGTAGGATATAAATATAAGGATCCATCAATGAAACTTGAATCGATAGCGTTACATCATGGTTATGAGTCAAAAAATAATGATCAAAAAGCAGCGACCGTTCCTATATACCAAACTTCTGGATTTACTATAGACGATACCCAGCATGGTGCTGATTTATTTGATCTTAAAGTTGAAGGAAATATTTACACAAGAATAGGAAATCCAACCAATGATGTGCTTGAAAAAAGGGTTGCAGAAATGGAAGGTGGTATTGCTGCATTATCCCTTGCTTCTGGAATGGCGGCCATTACTTATGCCATTCAGACAATAACAAGAGCTGGCGATAATATCGTCAGTACAAGTCAGTTATATGGCGGCACTTACAATTGCTTTACACATAGCTTCCCCAAACAGGGCATTAAAGTAAAGATGGTCGACGGTGCAGACTATAAAGGCCTAGAAGCAGCAATTGATGAAAAAACAAAAGCTTTATATTGTGAATCTATCGGTAACCCCTTAGGCAATATCATTGATTTGAAGAAATTTGCAGACATTGCTCACAAACATGGCATCCCATTGATTGTAGACAATACTGTTGCTACACCATATTTATGTAGACCTATTGATTTTGGTGCTGATATTGTGATTCATTCTTTAACTAAATATATCGATGGACATGGTGCAACAATAGGGGGAATTATTGTTGACTCTGGAAAATTTGATTGGTCGAAGGACCCTAAAAAATATCCTATGCTCAATGAGCCTGACCCTTCTTATCATGGTGTTATCTATACCGAAACATTCGGAGTTGCAGCATTTATTGGATGTTGTCGAGTGGTTCCTCTAAGAGAGACAGGCGCCTGTTTGTCACCTAATAATGCATATATTATTATGTTGGGGCTTGAGTCATTGGGTGTCAGGATGGAGCGACATTGTTCTAATGCGCTTGCACTAGCAAGATACCTTGATGGTCATGAACGTGTGGAATGGGTAAATTATGCAGCACTTCCAAATGACAAATATAATGATGTTTGTAGAAAAATTACGAATGGCCAAGCATCAGGCATTATCAGCTTTGGAATAAAAGGCGGAAGAGAGGCGGGTGCAAAATTTATTGATGCATTAAAAATGATTCTTCGTGTCCTCAGTATGGGTGATGCTAAGTCATTGGCTTGTCATCCCGCATCCACCTTACATAGGCAACTTACATCAGAGCAAAAGGCATTAGCAGGTGTGAGTGAAGATTTAATTAGAATTTCTGTTGGTATAGAGCACATTGACGATATCATTGAGGATGTTGAACAGGCGATAGAGGCATCAAAAAAATAATGGATCATCATTTAAAAAAAAATATTTAAAGGGAAATTAATATGAAACTTGAATCGATAGCACTTCATCACGGTTATGAGTCAGAAAAAACAACGAAATCGGCAACAACGCCTATTTATCAAACTACTTCATTTACATTTGATGACACCAAACATGGAGCAGATCTATTTGATCTAAAGGTTGAGGGAAATATTTATTCAAGAATAATGAATCCTACCAATGCAGTGCTTGAACAAAGGGTTGCAGAAATGGAGGGAGGAATCGCAGCTTTATCACTAGCCTCAGGTATGGCAGCAATTACATATGCTATCCAGTGCATAACTCGTGCAGGCGATAATATTGTGAGTACTAATCAGCTTTATGGGGGAACATATAATTTATTTGCACATAGTTTTCCGCAGCAGGGAATAGATGTGAAGATGGTTGATGGCGCTGATTTCAAGGCTATTGATGCAGCAATTAATGAAAAAACAAAAGCTTTATATTGTGAATCTATCGGCAACCCCTTAGGCAATATAATTGACATAAAGGAATTAGCACAAATAGCTCATAAGCATGGCATTCCATTGATTGTGGATAACACTGTACCTACACCATACCTATGCAGACCTATTGATTTCGGCGCTGATATTGTGATTCATTCTTTAACCAAATATATGGGCGGTCACGGAACAACAATCGGAGGCGTGATTGTTGATTCAGGAAAATTTGATTGGGCTAAGGATCCTAAGAAATTTCCTATGCTCAATGAGCCAGACCCATCTTATCATGGCGTTGTTTATACTGAAGCATTGGGCCCTGCTGCCTTTATTGGGCGTTGTCGAGTAGTTCCTTTGAGAAATACTGGCGCTGCACTTTCACCTCATAGCGCTTTTCAAATTATGCAGGGGCTTGAAACTTTAGGACTTAGAATTAAACAACACTGTGAGAATGCGCTAGCACTTGCAAAATACTTAGAAAATCATGAGAGTGTGGATTGGGTTAATTATGCTGCGCTTCCTAATGATAAATATAACAGTCTTTGTAAGAAAATTACCAGCGGTCAAGCATCAGGCATTATCAGCTTTGGTATAAAAGGTGGAATTGAAGCTGGCACTAAATTTATTGATGCTTTACAAATGATTTTAAGGCTTGTGAATATAGGAGATTCAAAATCACTTGCATGCCACCCAGCATCCACAACTCATAGACAATTAAATCCTGATGAGCTTGCTTCAGCTGGCGTAAGTGAGGATATGATTAGAATTTCTGTTGGGATAGAGCATATTGATGACATTATCCAGGATGTTGAGCAAGCGATAGAGGCAACTAAGAAATAATGCTTATTGAGGTTTTATTAGGATTAATTCTTTTAGTTAGCATTGTAATCTTATGGAAGGTTTATCAAAAATCCAAAGAAAATAACAGTTTAGATAAGTTGCTTGAGGAAAAACACCGTTCCATAATTGTTGACATCAATGATAGTTTAAATAAATCTTCTGATCGACTCAATAAAACAATTACTGAAGAATTAAAGTCAACAAGAAAATCTCTCAATGACTTGCAGTTATCTCAGCAGGAAGCTTTATCAAAGATTCGTGAGGAAATTACTGAGAAAATTCACAAAACACTTTCTGAGCAAGGCAAAGCTCAGCAAGAAACCCTTCAAAATTCCCTAAAAAATTCAGCGTTGCAGTTGATTGCTTCAGTAGAAACACTTACAAAATCTGTTGATAAAAGGTTAGAAGCAATTACAGGAAAAGTTCAAGAAAGATTGGATGAAGGATTTAAAAAAACGAACCAGACCTTTGTAAGCGTAATGGAGCGTCTAGCAACTATTGATGAGGCTCAAAAAAAGATTGATGGCTTAACAACTAACATGGTTAGCTTGCAAGAGTTACTTGGAGATAAAAGATCTAGAGGGGCTTTTGGTGAGCTACAATTAGAAAGTCTTATAAAAAATATTTTGCCACCTGATTCATATAGTTTCCAACATACTTTTTCGAAAGGAGTCAGGGCCGACTGTGTATTATTTTTACCAGACCCAACAGGAACAGTTGCTGTTGATTCAAAATTTCCAATGGAAAATTATCAGAAAATGTTTGATGTAAAGCTTACAGATTTAGACAAAGCTAAAGCACAAAAACAGTTCAAAATAGATGTGAAAAAACATATTAATGATATTTCGAGTAAATATATTATTGCAGATGAAACATCGGATGGCGCTGTAATGTTTCTCCCAGCTGAAGCTGTTTTTGCAGAAATACATGCTTACCATCCTGAGCTTATACAAGAAGCAATGGCAAAAAAGGTATGGTTGGTATCACCAACTACACTTATGGCTGTACTCAATACCGCGAGAGCGGTCTTAAAAGATGTAGAAACGAGAAAACAGGTACATATTATCAAGTCTGAGTTAGGTAAGTTGGGTAAAGAATTTGAACGGTTTGATACAAGAATGAAAAAATTAGCAGATAACATTCGACAGGCTCATGAGAATGCAAAAGATGTTCATATTACAAGCCAAAAAATTTCACAGAGATTCATTCAAATTGAGAAAGTTGAAATTGAAGAGGACTCTAATAATGTCCTTGATTTTGATGAGAAGTCAGTGATAAGTAAAGATGATGAATCTTAAGCTATTATTATTTGCAAATTTAAGAGAAAAATTTGGGTTTAGTCAGAAAGATATTAATTTACCCGAAAAAATAGATTCTCCAGAAAGTTTCTTATCTTTGATGGCTCGCGAAAGAGGGGGTGATTGGAAGGAATTACATAAAGACCAAGCCTTATACAGGGTTGCAATCAATCAAAACTTATCATCTTGGACTGATGCTTTAAAAAACGATGATGAATTAGCAATATTTCCACCAATTACAGGAGGGTAAGTGTCTGTAAAAATTCAACAAGAAAGTTTTTCTATTTCAAAAATGATTACGCAGCTTTCTGAGAAAGATCATGTAGGTGCAGTAGTAACTTTTAGTGGTTATGTAAGAGAGTTTTCAAATGACAATCAATTGCAGTTTATGGAGCTTGAATATTATCCAGGAATGACTGAAAGGACTCTTGAAAATATTGAAAAAAAAGCAAGAAACTCATGGGATATTGATGATATTAGAATTATTCATAGGGTAGGAAAGCTACGTCCCAAAGATCTAATAGTAGGTGTGGCTGTCTCAAGTAAGCATAGAGGTAATGCATTTAAGGCATGTGAGTTTATTATCGACTTTCTTAAAACAGATGCACCATTTTGGAAGAAAGAAATTAATGAAAATGGGGCATCTTGGGTAAATGAAAGACAAGAAGACATTGCTAAAAAATCAAATTGGAAAAAATAACTTAAATTATTTTTTTCAAGCATAATTGAATCTATATTAATGAAAAAATTTAAAATAAAATGAATGTTAAAAAAGTTGTATTTCCAGTAGCAGGGTTGGGCTCAAGATTTTTACCTGCAACTAAAGCCATTCCCAAAGAAATGTTACCTGTTATTGATAAACCCCTAATTCAATATGCTGTTGAAGAAGCCGTTGATGCTGGTTTTAGTGAACTAATTTTTATAACTGGCGATACTAAGCAAGCAATCAAAGATCATTTTAATTTTAATCCTAATTTAGATATTTCAAATTTAACACAAGATAAAAAAAATCTTCTATCTAAAATGCATAAAGTGATTCCTGATCATGTTACTTGCGAGTATATTATTCAACATGAGCCTTTGGGATTAGGTCATGCAATATTGCAAGCAAAAGAAGTTGTTGGAGAGGAGCCATTTGCTGTGGTACTTGCCGATGATCTTATAAAATCTCAAACGGGTGTTTTAAAACAGATGAAGGATCAATTCAAAGATAAAGATTCATCCATCATTGCGATACAAAAAATCAAAAATGATGAATCGCTAAATTATGGTGTCATTGAATATAAGGAGGAAAGTAGCAATCTTTTTAAGACTACCAATATAATTGAAAAACCATCTCCAGAAAATGCACCATCAGACTATGGTGTTGTAGGTAGATATATTTTTTCTAATAAGATCTTTTCCTTTCTTGAAAAAATATTAGCTGGAGTAGGGAATGAAATTCAACTGACTGACGCAATAAAATTGATGTTAGAAAAAAATCTTGTTTATGGTTATGAATTTAAAGGAAAGAGATATGACTGTGGGACAAAGTTAGGCTTTATCGAGGCCAATATTTCTTATGCATTAAGTGATCCCGATTATGCTGATGAATTGAAAGAATTTATAAAAAATCTATTATGAAAATTAAAGATGTTGTTAACAACTCTGAAATTTTATTTTCATACGATGAAATTAAAAAAGCTATTTCCGGTATTGCAAACAAGTTAAATCAACAGTTTAAAGAAATAGAGAGCGAAGTAGTCTTGCTACCAATAATGAAGGGCGCAATTACATTTGCAGGCCATTTGATTCCGAAGCTTACTTTTGAAACAAATATTGAATACATTCATCTCACACGTTATCAGCAAAATTTACCAACGGAAGATTGTAATTGGATTTATAAACCTCCAGTTTCCCAAATTTCTGGTAAACATATCGTTGTTCTAGATGATATTCTCGATGAAGGAATTACATTACTTAATGTAATAGATCAATTAAAGCTTATGGGTGCAAATTCAATGACAACCGCTGTTTTATTCAACAAAAAAATTAATTTTAATAAAGCAATTCAAGTTGATTATGTTGGCCTAGAAGTACCTGATCATTATGTTTATGGTTTTGGACTTGACTTCAAGGGTGCCGGTCGAAATTTACCGAATCTTTATGCATTCAATGAAAAATAATAAAAAAATTAGAAGCCATGACCCCCAATTAGCAAGAGAATCTGAGCTATATGAAAATCCAATACCTAGTAGAGAGTTAATTTTACAAATTATGGAGGAGCATGGAGTACCAATCAAGAAATCAGATTTAATTCAAATGTTAGATATCGAAGAAAACGAAATAAATTTCTTTGAAAAAAGAATTAGGGCAATGGAGCGACAAGGACAAATTCTCATAAATCGAAAAGATGTCCTGTGCATTTCAAAAAAGATAAACCTAAGCTCAGGTAGGGTAATGGGCCACCCTGATGGGTATGGGTTCTTGATTCCTGATGATGAAACAATGGATGACGTGTTTTTGTCACCAAGGGAAATGAGTCAAGTGTTTAATAAAGATCGGGTTATGGTTCAAGTAACCGGTCAAGATAGAAGAGGAAGGCTTGAGGGAAAAATTGTTGAAGTTTTGGAGAGGGTAAATAAGGTCCTAGTTGGTAGAGTTGTTCAAGGGCAAGGCGTCACTGTTGTTTCTGCAGAGGACAAGAGGATCAGTCAGGATATTTTAATTCCATATAACTTAGATCTCAACGCAAAAACCGGTGATATCGTTGAAGTTGAAATTACTACCCAACCTAGTTTTAAAAGTAAGCCAATGGGTAAGGTAATAAATATTCTTGGTAATTACTCTGACAGTGGCATTGAAATTGAAATTGCATTGAGAAAACATAACTTACCCTATGAGTTTAAGTCAGAAGTAATTGATCAAGCAGAGTCATTTGATCAAAAAGTGAAGGCTAAAGATTTTAAAGGCCGGATTGATATTAGAAATCTTCCATTAGTAACGATCGATGGAGAGACGGCAAGGGATTTTGATGACGCAGTTTATGTTGAGCAAAAACAAGATAGTTGGCGGCTGCTTGTCGCAATCGCAGATGTAAGTAACTACGTAAAAGAAAATTCTGAGCTAGATAAGTCTGCAATAGAAAGAGGTAACTCTGTTTATTTTCCAAGAAGGGTAATACCAATGTTACCTGAAGCACTGTCAAATGGTCTTTGCTCTCTAAATCCAAATGTTGATCGATTGTGTATGGTATGCGACATGGTTTTTGATCAAAACGGAGATATTAAAAGCTATAAATTTTATCCATCTGTAATGAACTCTAAAGCACGGCTTACCTATACAATCGTCGATAGGATTTTAAATCATAATGATGAGTCGTTAAAAAAAGAATATAAGGCCCTATCAAATGATCTAGTTAATCTGCAAAATTTATTTAAATTATTAGCAAAAAAACGAGAGAAAAGAGGTGCAATTGATTTCGACTCCACTGAGACCTCGATTATTTTTAATGATAATGGAAAAATTGACCACATAAAGCCAATTTATAGAAACGAGGCTCACCGTATTATTGAAGAGTTTATGTTATCAGCAAATGTATGTGCCGCTAATTATTTACTAGAAAAACCTGGTGATGGCATATATAGAAATCACGAAACCCCCTCGGAGGAGAAGCTTGCAAATTTAAGGGATTTTTTATTAGATTTTGGACTTACTTTAGGGGGTGGGTCTAATCCCTCAGTAAAGGATTATGGATTAATTCTTAAAAAAATTTCTACCCGACCAGATGCACACTTATTACAGACAGTTTTACTAAGATCAATGCAGCAGGCTGCATATAGTAGCAAGAACTTAGGTCATTTTGGACTTGCATACAATGCATATACTCACTTCACATCTCCTATTAGAAGATATCCTGATCTAATTGTTCACCGATTAATAAAGTCACATTTAGAAGGCAAATCTTCAAATATTAAAAATATAGAATCTATCGCATTACATTGCTCTACCTCCGAAAGAACAGCTGATGACGCAACAAGGGACGTTGAGTCTTGGCTAAAGTGCTACTTCATGCAAGACAAAGTAGGGCAAAAGTTTTGGGGCACTGTATCAGGTGTAACAGGTTTTGGATTATTTATTGAGCTTGATGATATATTTATAGAAGGCCTTTTACATGTCACTGAATTAGGGAATGACTACTTTAATTTTGATAAAGGTAGGCATGTAATGATAGGAGAAAAAACCAACTTAACCTACCGTCTAGGCGATCGTTTAGAGGTGAAAGTTGTTCGGGTGGATTTAGATTCAACAAAAATTGATTTGTCATTGATAAGCTCACAAAAAAAACCCTCTAAAAAATTTAAGAAATCTTTTATCAGAGCTGAGAAAGTTAATAAAAAAAGTAAACGAAGAAAGAAAAAATGAGTACTGAAAAAAAAATATATGGATTTCATTCAATCACCACTCATATAAGACTTGACCCCTTATCTATTAAAGAAGTTTTTATTGATGAGGCCAGAACTGACGGACGAGTGGGTGATTTAACCAAACTAATCAAAACCAACGAAATAAAATTTCATTTATCTACCAAAGATCGCCTTGATGGTATGGTTTCCAGTAAAAAACATCAAGGTGTGGTAGCAATAATTCGAGCTTCACAAAATAGTTATGTAACTATAGAGGATATTATTGAAGAAAATTTTGGAAAAACTTTTCTATTTTTAATACTTGATGGCGTTGTTGACCCTCATAACCTTGGGGCTTGCTTTAGAGTTGCAGATGCAATGGGTGTCGATGCATTAATTTGTCCCAAGGATAACGCTGTTGGTTTAAATGCAACTGTGAGGAAAGTCGCATGTGGAGGTGCAGAATCAGTTCCCTTTGTTGTTGTGACAAATTTAGCAAGAACAATTCGTTACCTAAAAGATTCAAATGTTTTTATATATGGTACAGATAATGATGCCAAAAAAACTCTAAGTGAAACAAGGTTCGAGGGTTCTGTTGCTCTAGTTATGGGCTCTGAGGAAAAAGGGATGCGACGCTTAACAAAAGAATTATGCGATGATATTTTTTCCATTCCCATGATGGGTAAGGTTGAAAGTTTAAATGTAAGCGTTGCCTCGGGAATTTGTTTGTATGAGATAAAGCGCCAAAATTTCTAAAAAAAAGGGTTTTATTTCTAAAACCCTTTTGAAATTGGCTCCTCAACCTGGGCTCGAACCAGGGACAACATGATTAACAGTCATGTGCTCTACCAACTGAGCTATTGAGGAATAACTTTAATTGGAGCATTTTAACAAAGCTTTTAAATTGAATCTAGTCTTCTATTGCCTCTTTAATCCGCTTAAGAGCTTGTTTTAAATTTTCCAAAGATGTCGCAAAAGATATTCGAAAGTAGTTGGGTGCTCCAAAAGCTGTTCCAGGGACAATAGCTACACCTTTTGTTTCAAGTAGGTATTCAGAAAATGAAATGTCATTATTTTCTTTCAGCTTACCTTGAGTGAACAACTTATTAATAGCTTCTTTAGCAAACGGAAAGGAATAGAAAGCTCCTTTTGCATCTATGCATTGTATGCCTTCGATCTCATTAAAGGCGTCTACAACAAAACGATGCCTTTCTTTAAATGCATTTACCATTGGTACGATGCATGTTTGGTCACTATTGAGTGCTGCCTCTGCAGCAACTTGTGAAATGGATGTCGGGTTTGAGGTCGATTGTGATTGCAAGATTCCCATTGCTTTTATTATATGACTTGGTCCTGCAGCATAACCAATTCTCCAGCCTGTCATGGAATATGCTTTTGAAACCCCACTTAAAATAATTGTTCTATCTTTTAGTTTTGGTTCAACCATAGCAATGTTGAAAAAGGGTTCGTCATTTAAATTTATTTTTTCATAAATGTCATCAGTGCCGATTAACACCTTCGGGTATTTTAGTAAGACTTTTGCTAATTCTTTTAATTCACTCTCAGAATAAACAGAACCTGTTGGATTTGAAGGAGAATTGAGCATAACCAACTTTGTGTTTTCAGTAATTGCATTTTCAAGTTGTGAAGGTAATATTTTAAATTCTTGATCAATGCCACATGATATTACAACTGACTTTGCACCGGTTAGTTCAGCAATATCTGTGTATGAAACCCAATATGGCGCTGGGATAATGACTTCGTCTTCATGATCCAAAATAGCGAGACACAAATTAAAAATACATTGCTTTCCTCCAGTACCTACAATAACTTCGTTAGCCTCATAGGAGAGTTTGTTCTCGCGTGATAATTTTGTAACAATCGCTTTTTTTAAGCTGGGAGTTCCTGTGGCAGCAGTATATTTAGTGAATCCTGATTGTATTGCTTGGATAGCTGCGTCTTTGATAAAATCTGGTGTATCAAAATCAGGCTCACCCGCAGCCAAACCGATAATGTCCTTACCTTCGGATTTTAATTTAAGTGCTTTGGCGGTAATAGCAAGCGTAGGGGACTCCTGAATACGTCCCATACACTTTGAAAGAGGTGAGTTGCTCACAACTTAGTCCATTTAAAAAATATTTTATGATTTTACTTCAAAAATGTAATGGATTGAATCTTATTCACTAAATTAATATTTATTATTTTTTAAAATCCATGCTTTATTAGGATCAACTACATCTAATGTAGATTGTATTTGAGCCACCTTCTTTGAATCACCTTTGTCTTTGTATATCACTGCTTCTCTTAAGAGTGCATCTGAGTTATTTTGGTCAATTTCTAAAGCTTTATCATAAGATCTTAAGGCATCAGTAATTTTTCCCAATTTTTCATAAGCATAACCAAGCTCATACCAAGCTTCAGTGTTGTTTGGTTCTTTATCTACCCATTCTTTGGTGACCCTTTCTAATTTAGCCCAGTTTCTTTTTGTTTTTGGAATAGCAATTTTTAAAAAATATGGCTTTTTATCCTCATCTTCCTCCCAGAGAGCTTTACCGTTGATAGGGAATTCTGTTTCGACTTTTTTATTCATTAGATCTTTGATCCATGCGGTTGGGAGTGAATAGTAGTTCCCATAACCAGTAGTCTTAAATGTGTTGATACCAATCAAGTTACCCTTTAAATCAAATAAGCCGCTTCCACTCGCCCCCATTCTGAATTTAGCTGAACTTAAGATTATATTCTCACCTTCGAAATTATAGGTGGCGATAATATTACCCCCTGTTGTAAGCGCTACAGGTGCACCACCAGAGTGCCCAATACCAACTATCTCCTGACCCTTTTTAAGGTTATCACTATCTCCAAGTGGAACGGGATTTACCGGTAGATTAAATACAGAAAGCAGACACAGGTCGTGCCATCTGTCTGCTTGCACCCCTGTAACAGGAAAGGCTGTTTCTCCAAAAGAGACCCAAGGAGATTTAGTTTCTCTAAGAACATGGCAATTTGTAATAACTTTGTCTTTAGCGACAACAACCCCTGATCCATAAGCTAATCCAGTCTCTGTGTAACCACGAATTACCACACTTGATGACCAAGCCTTCATTAAATTTTCTCGATCAAACGAGTAACTTGTCAAAGTGAAACTGAATGTTAATATGAATAAAAGAAGTCTATACATTTAAAAATTCCTGTTAATTAAATATTACTTGTAGAGACTTGAACTATTTATTAAAGTTCTCGTACTAACTTATTTATTTTAAAAAATCAAATTTTGAATCTAACTTTTCCGAACAGTCCTTTTGTTTTAAATCAACCTTTTAAACCTGCAGGTGACCAACCCAATGCAATAAAGAACTTAGTTGAGGGTGTAAATAAAAATAAAAAGTTTCAAACTTTATTAGGTGTTACAGGTTCAGGTAAAACATTTACGATTGCCAACGTTATTGCTCAAACGGGTCGCCCATCGATAATTATGGCTCCAAATAAAACCCTTGCAGCACAACTATATTCAGAATTTAGAGATTTTTTTCCCGAAAATTCTGTTGAATATTTTGTTTCATACTATGATTACTATCAGCCAGAAGCATATGTACCAGGAAGGGATGTGTTCATAGAGAAAGATTCTAGTATTAACGATCATATAGAACAAATGAGATTATCGGCTACTAAATCCTTACTTGAGAGAGATGATTCAATTATTGTGGCGACGGTATCGGCTATTTATGGAATTGGAGATCCTGTTGACTACCACGGTATGGTTTTACATATCCAAAAGGATGAAAAAATACTTCAAAGAAATATTATCCTTCGTCTAGTTTCAATGCAATATGAAAGAAATGATTTTGACTTCTCAAGAGGTTGTTTTAGGGTTAGGGGCGATGTCATAGACATATTTCCTGCCGAAAATTCTGAAACAGCTATAAGAATTACCATGTTTGATGATGTTGTAGAATCTATAACTGCCTTTGATCCTCTTACAGGACAATTATTCGATAAGCTAAATAGATTCACAATTTATCCATCAAGTCATTACGTAACCCCAAGGGAGACGACACTAAAGGCTATTGAGAGGATAAAAATAGAATTAGCAGAAAGGGTTAAAGAATATGTCTCGCAAGGAAAGCTTCTAGAAGCACAGCGTATTGAGCAAAGGACTAAATTTGACTTAGAAATGCTAAATGAAATTGGATTTTGTAAGGGGATTGAAAATTACTCTCGACATTTATCAGGGAGAAGTGCCGGTGAGCCAGCCCCAACGCTATTGAATTACCTTCCCAACAATGCATTAATGATTATTGATGAGAGTCACGTTACGGTCCCTCAAATTGGAGGGATGTCGAAAGGAGATAGAGCTAGGAAAAATAATTTGGTTGATTATGGCTTCAGACTTCCATCTGCTCATGATAATCGTCCTCTAAAATTTCACGAATTTGAAGCAATTATGCCTCAATGTATTTTTGTGTCTGCAACACCTGCGGATTATGAAGAGAAACATTCTCCAATTATAATTGAACAGGTTGTGAGGCCAACTGGACTTGTAGATCCTGAAATACAAATTAAGCCAGCTGATACTCAAGTAGATGATGTTTTAAGTGAAATAAAATTAAGAGTAAGTAATAACGAGAGGGTTTTAATTACAACGCTAACAAAGAGAATGGCAGAGGATCTAACTGATTACCTAACAGAGCATTCCATAAAGGTTAGATATCTTCACTCAGAAATTGATACAGTTGAAAGAGTAGAAATAATAAGGGATCTAAGGTTAGGAAAGTTTGATGTTGTTGTAGGAATAAATTTATTAAGAGAAGGATTAGATATACCAGAAGTATCTCTTGTTGCTGTTCTAGATGCTGACAAGGAGGGTTTTTTAAGGTCAGAGAGGTCACTAATTCAAACGGCAGGAAGGGCAGCAAGAAATCTGAATGGCAAGGTAATTTTTTATGCGAATTCAATTACGAAAAGTATGCAAGCAGCTATGGACGAGACAGGTAGGCGCAGAAAAAAACAACTTAAATTTAATAAGGATAATAATATAACCCCAGTTGGTATTTTGAAAAAGGTTAAAGATATTATAGAAACCGTTCAAGATGCGGAGGAATTTAAAAAACAGCAGGCTAAATCAAAGTCAAACAGGAAGTACGAGGACCTTACAGAACCTGAGATTATTAAGGAGATTGGAAAGCTTGAAAAAGCTATGCAGACCTCAGCAAGAAATCTTGAGTTTGAAAAAGCAGCAGAGGCTCGAGATGTTATAAAATATCTCAAAGAAAGAATTTATGGGGCCAACATCAAAGACAAAATTAATTAAGCAAAAACATTGATTTAAAACATTTAAGTTAATATAATCACCATTCTTTAATCCTTGCTTCACAAAATTAATTTGGAAGCTATAAACCATAAGGAGAGTTTATGCGACATTACGAAATAGTATTTATTGTTCATCCTGATCAGAGTGAGCAAGTCCCATCAATGATTGAAAGAATCCAAAAATCTGTAAGTGCAAATAAGGGAAATGTTCATCGATTAGAAGATTGGGGGAGAAGGCAGCTTGCTTATCCAATCCAGAAAATTCATAAAGCACACTATGTTTTAATGAATATTGAGTGCACCCTAGAATCCCTAGCTGAATTAGAACATAACTTTAAGTTTAATGATGCTGTTATTAGACATCTTGTTGTCTCGAAAAAAACAGCAGTTACTCAAGATTCGCCAATGATGGGGGAAGAAAAATCTAAGTCACTTCTTGGTGATAATCAGAATAAGGTTTCTTCTGATTCTGAAGAAAAGGCTCCTGCAGCTAAAAAAGAAGCTAAAGAAGAAAAGGCTCCAGCAGCCAAGAAAGCTCCTGCAGCTAAAAAAGAAGCTAAAGAAGAAAAGGCTCCAGCAGCCAAGAAAGCTCCTGCAGCTAAAAAAGCTAAAGATGGAGATGCCTAATTAGTGAATAAATTTCAAATTGATGGCGAAATCATTTTGAAAAATAAAATTCGTTATACGCCCTCAGGGTTAATTGTTCAAAGTTTTATGATAAGGCATAAATCTAATCAACAAGAGGCGAATTTAAAAAAAGTAGTTGGATTAGAATTAGAGGCAGTTTTTATTAACAAACAAGAGAAAAAAGAAATTCAGATTGGAAATAAATGTTTATTTATTGGTTTTTTAGAAAAAAAATCACTCAAATCAAGACAATTAATATTTCATGTGACTGAATTTAAATAACTTAGGAGTTAAATGGTTATGGCAAGAGATATGTATAAAAGAAGAAGGTATTGTAGATTTTCTGCTGAAGGAATAGATGAAGTTGATTATAAAGACGTATCAATTCTTAAAGACTTTATAACAGAAAATGGTAAATTAATTCCTGCAAGAATTACTGGTACAAAAGCTAGATACCAAAGACAACTTTCAACCGCAGTAAAGCGTGCAAGATTTTTGGCTTTACTCCCATTTACTGACAAGCACTAGGAGAGAAAATGGAAATTATATTACTTGAAAAAATTGTGAATCTTGGTGAATTAGGGGATGTTGTAAACGTTAAAGACGGATTCGGAAGAAATTTCCTTATTCCACAAGGTAAAGCTAAACGAGCAACAGCTCAAAATATGGAAGAATTTAAAGCTAAAAAGGCTGAGCTTGAAAAACAACAGGCAGCTTTAGAGAAATTATCTCAACAAAGAGCTAAAAAGCTTGATGGGGTGACCATTAACATTTCTCAAAAAGCTGGGGTAGATGGAAAACTTTTTGGATCTGTAAATAATATTGATATTTCTGAAGCGCTTTTAAAAGAGGGGCATGAGGTTGCTAAGTCGGAAATAAGACTTCCAGAGGGACCTTTGAAATCAACTGGAGAATTTGATATTACTATTGATCTTCAACACGACTCAACTGCTTTAATAAAAGTTATAATTGAGGGTGAAGAGTAATATAGACCAAAAAATTAAATTTTATAGGCTGTCAATGAGGCAGCCTTTTTTTTATTCGTTATAATGAAATAATGGACGAAAATCAAATATCTTCTCTAAAAGTTCCGCCTCATTCTATTGAAGCTGAACAATCGATTTTAGGCGGTCTATTAATTGATAATAAGGCGATTGATAGGATTGCTGGGCAAGTATCAGCCTCTGATTTTTACAGAAATGATCATAAAATCATTTTTTCTCATATCAGTAAGTTAATTGATAATAATCAACCTGCAGATATTGTCACAGTTGCAGAATCTTTGGAGCAGAATTCAGAGTTAACTAAAGTAGGAGGAGTAGCATACCTTGGGATGATCGCTGAAAATACACCTACTGCGTCAAATATTTCAGGATATGCGAAGATTGTTCGTGAAAGATCAATCATGAGAAATCTTGTAGATGTAGGGTCGGATATTGTAGAGAGTGCTTTTTCGCCTCAAGGTAAAGATGCACAGCAATTACTTGATGAGTCAGAATCAAAAATATTTCAAATTGCAGATGCAGGCACCTCTGAAAAATTAGGTTTTGTTGATATTAAAGAATTATTACCAAAAGCAGCCCAAAGAATTGATGATTTATATCAACTTGATGACCCCAATGGTGTAACCGGTGTCCCTTCTGGATATTCAGACCTTGATCAAAAGACAGCTGGACTCCAACCTGGTGATCTTATCATCATTGCAGGCAGACCTTCAATGGGGAAGACCTCACTTGCCTTAAATATTGCAGAGCATGTAGGAATGGAAGCAGGGTTACCAGTAGCTATTTTTTCAATGGAAATGGGAGCTGCACAATTAACAATGCGTTTGCTGGGCTCTGTTGGCAAACTTGATCAACATAAAATGAGAATTGGTCAATTGGAAGATGAGGACTGGCCAAAGCTAACTAATGCCTTAGGTGTCCTAAATGAGGCACCAATATTTATTGATGAAGGCTCTGCTTTAAATTCTTATGAGGTTCGTGCAAGAGCTAGAAGGTTACATCGGCAGCAAGGCAAATTAGGACTTATTGTAATTGACTATATCCAACTGATGTCATCTGCAAATGATCAATCTGGAGAGAACAGGGCTACAGAAGTTTCTGAAATTTCAAGATCATTAAAGGCTTTAGCGAAGGAGTTAAACGTCCCCGTTGTTGCTTTATCTCAATTGAATAGAAGTGTTGAGTCAAGACCTGATAAAAGACCGATGATGTCAGATTTGAGAGAATCTGGAGCTATCGAACAAGATGCTGACGTCATTATGTTTATATATCGCGACGAGGTCTATAATCCTGAAACAGCTGAAAAAGGTGTTGCTGAAATTCTTTTATCAAAACAGAGAAATGGACCAACAGGAGTAGTTAAATTAACATTCCTTGGACAATATACGCGCTTCGAGAATTATGCCAATCCTGGATACGATTCAAATTTATAGATTATGCGTCCGATAAGAGCTTGTATTGATTTAAGCGCCCTTACTTTTAATCTTCAGCTAATTAAAAAAATCGCAAAAAATAGTAAGGTAATGGCGGTTCTAAAAGCCAATGCCTATGGACACGGATTGGTAGAATCGGTCAAAGCATTAAAACATGCAGAAGGCTTAGCTGTTCTTACTGTGGACGAAGCTATTAAAATTAGAAAAGTAGGCTATAAAAAAACAATTTTGCTTCTTGAAGGATTTTTTAGAGCTGAGGAAGTTTATGAGGCTGAAAGACTAAATCTCAATATAGTTGTTCATAATGAAAAACAAATTGATTTTTTGAACAATGCAGTTTTAAAAAAGCCTTTAGATATTCATTTAAAAATTAATACTGGAATGAATAGATTAGGATTTCCTCCTGATGATATTGACTATCTAATTGAAAATTTAAATGCAAACCCAAATATCTCAGATATAACCTTAATGACACATTTTGCAACGGCTGATGAAAAAGAGGGAATAAAAAAACAGCTTGACTGTTTCAATCACGCTACAAATAAATATAATTTAAGCACTTCCGTAGCTAATTCAGCTGCGCTTTATAAATTTCCTGAATCAAGACTTGATTGGGTTAGGCCAGGGATTATGTTGTATGGCGCATCACCTTTTGAGGACATTCCATCAAAAGAACTTCATGTTAAACCTGTGATGTCTCTAGTAAGTGAAATTATTGCTATTCAGGATGTTAAGTTAGGTGAGGCTGTGGGTTATGGTAATAGTTATGTTGCTAAACAAGATATGCGGATAGGGGTTGTCGCGTGCGGTTATGGAGATGGATACCCAAGACATGCTAAGACAGGAACTCCAATTATGGTAGATCAAATAAAAACAACGACCGTTGGGAGAGTTTCTATGGATATGTTATTTGTTGATTTATCAGATAATCTAAATGCAGATATAGGTTCAAAAGTAGAGATGTGGGGAAAACATATTTCAGTCGATGATGTAGCAATGAACTCAGGCACTGTGGGGTATGAATTGTTATGTAATATCTCAGCTTCATCAAGAGTTTTATTGGAGTATGAGGATGGCTAAAAGTAAAACAGCTTTTCAGTGCAGAGAGTGTGGTGGTAATTCTTCAAAATGGCAGGGTCAGTGCCCTCATTGTTTCGCTTGGAATACTCTTGAAGAAGTAATTCTTGAATCAAAAACACCATCAAGATTTGCATCACTATCAAAAACAAACGAGCTTACAAAACTTGATGATGTAAAAGCATTATCTATACCTAAAAGAAAAACAAATATATCAGAATTTGATCGTGTTCTTGGTGGAGGTTTTGTTCCAGGAGGTGTAATTTTGATTGGCGGTGATCCAGGTATTGGTAAATCAACAATTTTAATTCAAGCGCTCTCAGCAATCACTCAGGACCCAGTAGATGATTGCAATGTTATATATGTTAGTGGCGAAGAATCAAAAGAACAAATTGCTATGCGTGCAAAGAGGCTTGAGTTAGAGGTGTCTGATATCTCAATTTTGTCTGAGATCAATCTTGAGAAAATCGTCAGTGTTATTCAAAAGAATAAACCAAATGTTGTTGTTATTGACTCTATTCAAACTATTTACTCAGAAGAAATGACCTCAGCACCCGGTTCTGTGACACAGGTCAGAGAGTGCTCAGCTCAGTTAACACGAATAGCTAAACAATTTGATATAACTATGCTATTGGTTGGCCATGTAACAAAAGAGGGTGCTTTAGCAGGCCCAAGAGTTTTGGAGCATATTGTAGATACAGTATTATATTTTGAAGGTGATCCAAATTCTAGCTTTAGAATGATTCGTGCATTTAAGAATCGCTTTGGCGCAGTCAATGAATTAGGTGTTTTTTCTATGACTGAAAAGGGCTTGAAAGAGGTAACTAATCCATCGGCACTCTTTTTGGCACACCACCATAAGGAGGTAAATGGGTCCTGTATTACCTGCATTCAGGAAGGCTCAAGACCCATGCTCATCGAAATCCAAGCTCTAGTAGACAATGCTCATGGACATTCTCCTAAAAGGCTATCGGTTGGTTTAGATCAAAATAGATTGGCGATGTTGCTTGCATCACTCAACAGGCATGCTGGTATCGCATGTTTTGATCAAGATGTTTTTGTCAATGCTGTTGGCGGTGTAAAAATTGTAGAACCAGGTGTAGACTTAGCAATTTTATGCGCTATCGTCTCGTCATTTAAGAATCAACCACTTGATCAAAAAACAGTTATCTTTGGTGAAATAGGTCTTGCCGGGGAGGTTAGACCAGTCCAAAGAGGTCAGGAGAGATTAAAAGAAGCTGCTAAATTAGGATTTACAAAAGCAATAATTCCTAAAGCAAATCAAGCTAAACAAAAAATTAATGGTATCGAAATATTTCCAGTGGATAATCTTTACAACGCTATAAAGCTTTTACAAGCTACACATAGCTAGTGGGTTAGTAATTTTATTTTATCCATGAAAAACCAAGCATTGTTAGGGTAGCTATTTTTAATTTTCTAAATCCAGGCAGGATAGTTTTTTGATTAAGAATTTTTTCAGGGCTATCTTTTTCAATCTCATTCAAAAGTACAAAGTATATATTTCCCATAATGAGACTAATTTTTTGAGATTTTTTATCTTCCATGGGCAGTGAAGTAAGAGCTAAATCATAAAATTTTTTTGCTCTACCTACTTGATTTTCAACTAATTTTTTTATTTTTTCACTATTTTTAAGCAAAATAATTTCTTCCTCTGAGACCTCTAATTTTTTCAATTCATCAAGTGGTATATAAATCCTTCCCCTACGTGCATCTTCTCCTATATCTCTGATGATATTTGTAAGCTGCAATGCAATTCCAAGGTTTTTAGCAAATATAAGGGTATTTTTGTTTTGATAACCAAATATGTTTGCAGAGAGGATGCCAACGCATGAAGCTACTCTGTAGCAATAAAGTTTCAACTGCTCAAAGCTTTCATAGCGATTGTATTTTACATCCATCTCCATACCATCAATAATTTCAATAAAATGCTGTTTTAAAAGTTTATAAGTGTGTATAAATGGATATAAAGCTTTAGTGACAGGATGTTGAGGCTCACCTTTATATAATCTTTCAATCTCATCTCTCCACCAATTTAATTTTTTACTCGCAATTTCATGATCCACACATTCGTCCGCTATATCATCAACTTCTCTACAAAAAGCATATAGCGCAGTCAATGCATCTCGCTTTTCCTTTTTTAGAAAGACAAAGGCAGATAGGAAGCTTGAGTGGCTCTCTTTAGTTTTTTGTTTGCAGTATTCTTTAGGCGTCATTTTTTTTGATAATGGTTTTTACTAGCAAAATTGCCCAATCAAGCTTTGAAATTTTGGGAGGATTTATGAACCAATCACAATCATCTTTTTTTAATCTTTTAATTAATAAATCTGCACCAGCAATTAAAATATTGATTTGAAGCTTTAATTTACCATCTATATTCTTACTTAGGGGGCTACCTTTTTGCAATTTCAATTCTATTCTTTTTATCCAAAAATTTTTAAATATTTTCCAATTTTGATTAAACATTCTTGATTTGATATCTGATTTTTTTAATTTAAACTTCCTCATTTCTTTTTTGGGGATGTATACCCTACCTTTTAAAAAATCCTCATGGATATCCTGACTCATCCCAATCAAAGCAAGTGCCTGACAGAGGTAGTTTGAATATCTAATATTTTTTTTATTATGAACAGAAAATAGCTTTAAAATCATTTCTCCAGCAGGGCATGCTGCTTTATTACAATAGTCCATTAAATCACTTATGTTTTCATATGATCCTTTCTCAATATCTTGTTTAAAGGCCGATATAAATCTTTCAAATAGTTTTATATCAAGAGAGTAACTATTGATCACTTTTTCTAAATCAATAAAAAAAGGATTTTGAATTTTTCTTTTGTTCTTGATTGCATTGATATTAATTTCTATTTCCTTTAGTAATTCTCTTCTTTGCTTTAAAGAAAGCTCACCTTCATCAGCAACATCGTCTGCATCCCTGGCAAAGGCATAAAGAAGAGTAGCCGCATCTCGGTGTATTTTTGGAAACAATAAAGTAGCCACTGGAAAATTTTCATAGTGTTTTTTTGTAATTTTTGCTTTTTGAAGGGTAAGATAATGATTCATAAATTAAGTATGCCACAGACTGGTATGGTGTTGATTTCGAATAGGACATATTATGATTGGTATTATTGGTGGGACAGGCTTACAAAATATTGATGCATTAAATATAATTCGTGAGTCTTTTATTGACACACCTTATGGAAAACCATCTGACAAAGTAGTTGTTGGTAAGTTAGAAAATCATGATGTTGTTTTTTTACCCAGGCATGGAAATGAGCATACTGTTCCTCCTCACTTAGTAAATTACCGTGCAAACATTTACGCACTAAAGTCTTTGGGTATAGAAGCTATCTTTGCGGTCGCGACCGTAGGCTCCATTCCAAATTCAATTAACCCTGGTTCGATTGTGATACCCCATCAGATTATTGATTACACCTATGGGCGAGAGCATACATATTTTGATGGCATTACTAAGCCCTTATCTCATATTGACTTTACAACCCCCTATAACTCAAAATTAAGAAAGTTATTGTGTGCCAATGCTTCCTTAAAAGATATTAATTTTGTAAAAGAGGGTGTATACGCGGCAGTTCAGGGCCCAAGACTAGAGACAGCGTCAGAAATAGATAGATATGAAAAAGATGGGGCAACAATCGTTGGTATGACAGGAATGCCAGAGACATCATTAGCCAAAGAGCTCGATATACCTTATGCTGCAATATGCCCAGTAGCAAACTTTGCAGCTGGAAGAGTAACTAGTAAGGACGGTATTACACATCAAGAAATTAATGAGCAATCTGAAATGATGGCACTTAATGTCAGTAAATATTTAAAGAAAGTAATCGAAGCTTATGGCAATTAGAGAAATCTTAAGGATGGGCAATCCAGTTTTACTTAAAGAGGCTGAAAAGGTAAAAGAATTTGATACACCTGAAATACATCATTTGATTAAAGACATGATTGAGACAATGGAGGATGCTCAAGGAGCAGGGCTTGCCGCACCTCAGATTGGAGAGAGTATTCAGTTAGTTATATTTGGTGTTGAAAAAAATGAACGATATCCGGAAGCAGAGGAGGTACCATTTACGGTTTTAATAAACCCTGTTATCACCCCCTTATCAAAGGATAAAGAAAATGATTGGGAAGGATGTTTATCAGTGCCTGGTATGCGAGGCGTAGTTCCAAGATATAAGAAGATTAACTATAAGGGCTTTGACCAATATGGTAATGAGATTGATAGGGATGTGGAGGGTTTTCATTCAAGGGTAGTGCAGCATGAATGCGATCATCTTTTTGGAATCTTATATCCCATGCGTATTGAGAATATGAAACTCTTTGGGTTTCATGACGAGATATTTGTTGAATAAATTTTGTTTAAAATCTAATCGTTATGATAAAATTTCGTTTCCGGAAGAGTGGCAGAGCGGTTTAATGCACCGGTCTTGAAAACCGACGTGGGTTCACGCCCACCGTGAGTTCGAATCTCACCTCTTCCGCCATCAAATCAATCAAAATTAAAATTTAATAAAATTCCGATACCCTTATTATGCAAGGTATCGGAATTCAACACTCTCTTATTATTAGAACGGATAGTAGATTTTCATTTACTACCAAAAATTATTTATTGTTCAATTGATCTTTTCCTGGCGCATAAGTTTCTGCTGGTCCTGGGAAAGTTTTTGCATGGACATCTGCTGCGAATTGATTTACAGCATCTTTGATGAGATCAGCACCGTTCATATATGTTCTAACAAATTTTGGCTTAAAATCTGTTGAAAAGCCAAGCATATCTGGAAGTACTAACGCTTGACCATCAACATCTAGGCCTGCACCAACACCTACAACTGGTATCGAAACTGCCTTACTTACTAAGGCACCGACGTGTTGAGGGACTGCTTCTAAAACTATGGCTATACATCCAAGTTGATCAAGTTTTTTTGCTTCTTCAATGATCTTTTGTTCGCTTTCTTTAGTTTTACCTTGCGCTTTAAAGCCACCAATTGCATTGTGGTGAGATGGGGTAAGGCCGATGTGACCAATTGCTGGGATACCCGACTCTGAAAGGTGAGCATAAAGCTCCTCATTGCCATCTACCCCCTCAATTTTGAGAGCATTTGCTCCTGCTTTAATTAATATTTCTACATTATCTAAAGCTTCCTTAAGTCCTTTTCTATTGCTCATAAAAGGCATGCCAGCAATAAGGAATTTATCTTTCGCTCCTTTTTTGACTGCTCTAGTATGCATCGCAATGGTATCAACATCACAAGATAAAGTATCTTCATGACCATGGACAACCATATTTAAATCATCACCAATTAAAATACCATTTACATCTGTGTCATTAAGAATCTTGGCACTCCAGTATTCATGTGAGGTAACAACTACAATTTTCGTCCCTTCAGCTTTTAATTTTTTAAAATTTTCTAGTACGCTCATAATCTTTTCCTTTATTTAATTCACTTAATTCTCGATGATAATAAAAGAGCACTAAATCATTTTTTGATTTAAGGCAAATATTATCTAGTTTGTTTAAGGTTGGACTTTTGGTCGCGGATTTACTTTTTGAAGACTTTTGGTCATGACTTACATTTTTTTAAAACACACATATGACAATGATAACGTCAATTTGGTTCTTTAATTTTTTACTATATAGTATTAATTTGCAGTTTACAACATTAGGTTTTCCTTAATATCTAGAAATAAAAGACATTAAGCTAATGAGCAATAAATTTTTTCATTAATAAATTGTTATCTTTACTGCTACGGAGTTATTTTGAATAAAGATACGGCAAGAAAACTATTTCAAGAAAAGCGTCAAAAAATAACCGTTTTTAGATTTGAGCAAGAATCTTCACAACTTATACAAAACACGATTAATCTAATTAAAAAATTAAATCCCAGATGCATTCATTGCTTTTTACCTATACAAACAAAGCAGGAAATAAATACGAACCCAATCATCGAATATTGCTGGTCAAAGAATATACACGTGGTTGTTCCCATCAGTAATTTTGATGAGGGCACACTTAAAAGTGCAGAATTTAGTCCTAATACTGAAACAAAAATTACCAAAAATAATATAATTGAACCTTCAAAGCCAGTTTGGCAAGAAGATCATGACATTGATTTGGTAATCACTCCTTTATTAGCTTTTGATATTAAAGGGTATAGAGTAGGTTATGGGAAAGGATTTTATGATCGTTTCTTTGCCTCTTTAAGGAATGATGTTAAAAGAGTTGGAATAAGTCTTTTTAGTCCTTGTGAGGAAATAGAAAATATAAATGAATATGATATTCCATTGACGCACTGCATTACTCCCAAAAAAATTTATACTTTCTCTAGGGTTTTATGAAATCGATATATTGGTTTAGATATGACCTCAGAGTTAATGATAATATTTCATTAAACAAAGCCCTAGATGATTCTGATGAAATACTTTTTGTTTATATTCAAGATTTAAAAAATTTCAACAACTCTGATTGGGGTTTCCCTCGGATGGGAAATCTTCGAAAAACATTTATATTACAGGGCCTTAATTCATTAAATCTAAAACTCAATGAGCATGGCCATTCATTAAATGTCTATCAAGATGATCCAGTAAAAAGTCTTATCAAATTAGTTAAGAAATTTAACATTGATCGTATTTACTGTGAATCTATTGATGCATATGAGGAACTTGATGAAGAAAAAAGGCTGATTGATCACAAAATTGATTTACTCTCTATATATCAATCAGGACTTTATCTTAACGATCAAATACCTTTTACATTTTCAGATTTACCTGACGTATTTACTCAATTTAGAAAAAAAATTGAATTTAGTGGGGTTAAGCCGATTAAACCGGCTCTTTTGAGTAAAAAAATTAGAAATGTTAAATCAATCAATGATGAGCCTTTTACTGAATATGATTGTAAAATAAAAGTTAGCCCAAATAGCTCCTTTCCCATTTCTACTGATCTTTTTTCAGGTGGAGAGTCTCGTGGGTATGCTTATCTAAAGTCCTACTTTGATAGTATAAAACCATCTACATATAAAAAAACGAGAAATGAATTAACGGGAATAGATTTCTCAACTAAATTTTCACCATGGCTTGCTAATGGTTATCTTTCACCCAGACAAATCTACGAATTTTTATCAGATTATGAACTTAATCAAATTAAAAATGATAGTACTTATTGGATTTTTTTTGAATTGCTTTGGAGAGAATATTTTAGGCTCATCTTAAAAAAATATGGAAAAAGGATTTTTAATGAAAATGGTCTTGGGTTCTCAAAGCAAAAAATCAAACATATTCCTGAAAATTATAAATTATGGATAGAGGGTAAAACTCAGAGTAATTTCATTAATGCAGGGATGATAGAGCTAAAGGAATCAGGTTTTTTATCGAACAGAATGCGACAAATAGTGGCGAGTTATTTGGTGAATGAATTATCATGTGATTGGAGGGCAGGGGCGGCATGGTTTGAATCACAGTTGATTGATTATGATGTTTCTAGTAATCAATGTAATTGGGCATATATTGCCGGATTTGGAACAGATCCACGAGGAGGTAGACATTTTAATGTTAATAAGCAAAAGTCTTCATATGATCCTGATAACCGCTATGAAAAACTTTGGATTTGATCTTAGTTTTCATGTTAGTCATTACTTCCAAAGAATCTAATAATCGATGGTAGTAACATATGAGAAATTGTCAGGCCAGCAATAATTGGAAAAACAATTAAGAAACCATCATAGCTGAGTTCGTGATTTATAAATAAGATTATAAAACTAATTGGTACGGTAAAAATTAGCAACCAATAAAAATCTGGAATAAATTTGAAATGATTGTTTATCAATCCTCTAATGCCATGTAAAAAACAAAAATAGAATCCAAACCAAACCAATGGGTGAAGACAATATGCCATCGCAATCATGATTATTATCTCTCCCAACAATAAAATATAAACCGATTCTTTAAGCTTAATCAACTTCAATACCACGTAACTTATTAGAAAAATTAGATTTAGAAAAATAATATATTGAATAATTTTTAATATATCTGATAAAGAATTATTACTTGTTAATTGAAAAAAAATATTCTCAACAGTTGAAGTGTGAAATAAAACTGGTAGTAGCCCCATAGTAATTCCCCAACTCAATTTTAAATAACTATTTTTTTGGTTTAGGAACATAAGATCTGATGAACCAAAATGAACAATTGACATTGACAATAATATTAAAAGACCAAAGCTAGGCGACGCATACCAAATCATTATTCCTAATAATGAAATCAATATATAGATGCAATATAGTTTAAGGGCATTATTTTTACTTCCACTCACCCATATAATTTTTCCATCAAGCGCACCATGACTGATTCCAATTGTACTTATCAAAAGAAAAGATATTAAAATAAAATAATTAACTTGCGAGAGTAAATTAAAGTTTAAACCTGTGCCTTTATCATAGGAGGGTACAAATATTAAAAAAAATGATAATAGTAATAAACCACTTACTATGACAAATATTTGATGCTTTGTGATATCACTCATCTTTTTTAAAAAGACCTTTAAGCATTAAAATTTTTGGCATACTTAAAATGATATTAAGAATATCAAGCCATGATGGTTTATCTGATAAGAATCTTATAAGTGAGGAATGTCTAGATTTTTTAAAAAGATTTAGGAACAAATGGTTACTTTTATCGGGGTAATTTTTAATAACCCTCAAGAAAATTTTATCAAAAAAATCTAGAGTTGGATTGTGACTATACTCAAAGGTTAGTAAATTGCTTTTACCTAATTTTTTTCCATTAAATGTTTTTATCCAATTTGCAATTTTACGCATTGAGTAACCAGATGAAGCCCTGACCATCCCCGCACCTGTACCAATTCTCAGTATCCTTTTATTTTTTTTGGCCTTTATTAGAGCCATAGGAATAAATCCCTTTTCACTTCTGAGTATCTTGTAGGAACCAAATTTTTTTAAGTTTTTATTGTGCTTAGATTTAAGTTTTTTTAAATCGGGGTTACTAGAGAATAGGGTGGTTTCAACAAGAGTTCTTCTTTTAGAAAACGGTAATTGATAAACAAATTCTGTCTCTTTTTTATTTTTTGAAAATGACATTATGGTCGCTGAAGAGTTATCAAAATTATTTGAGGCAAGTTCAATTTCAGTACCAAGAAATGCTTGATGCACATATTCAGATTTTATTTCATCTTTGCTAACTTTAGGCCTGCTATCAACAAGATAATTTGATATAAATGTGCCTTTGGAACTTGTTACTTTGACATTAGTACCTTGTTCATCAACCTTTTTTACCTTTGTATCATATAGAATTTTTACTTTACTCTTTATTTGTTTTTTAAGAGACTTTAAAGTTTCGAAGCCATCATGATAAACATAACGGTAAGGGCTTATATTTTTTTTAATTTTTTCCACATTGTCATTTATAAATATCTTATCCCAAGAGTGTTTTGACTTTAATTTATATTCTTTTTCTATATCAATTAATCCAGGACCCTCCCAAACACAAAATGATTGAGTATGATCAATTGTTTTTTTTTGTTCTAAAACTAGAATTGATAAATTAGGCTTACTTTTAAGTGTCTTAGATAAGAACATAAGGCTAGAAAGTCCTGCCCCAATCACGGTAATATCATATTCATTTTTCATTGAAAATCTGTATCCGGAAGTTTTCCAAGTGGTTCATGAAGTTTTTTATCATGTGATGGGGTATCAATATTTTTTGAACAATTAAATATTGTTTTTAGTGTTAAATACAACTTCTCAAATTTATTAAGGAATACTCTTTGCTCGTTATAAGAAATTTTTTTTTGGATGATTTTATGGCCTATACCTCGATAGATACTTAATGCGACCATAAATGATTTCTTTATTTTTTTTGAGAGCTGATTTATGCCCAACATACCGCTTTGATAGTAACTATCTGCCAACTTTATTAATTTATTTCTTGCCCCGTTAATTATCATAAGATCAGTTTCTGATGGATTTTTAAAGCTACTTATCGTCAGTGATGCTGTTTCTGATTTAGGAAGGTATATGCGATTAATTTGAGCATCCTCTCTAATATCTCTACATATATTTGTTAGTTGCATTGCGATACCAAAATCAATGGCAAAGTATCTCAATCTTTTATCTTGGATATCTAAGACATCACATATCATCAGTCCAACAACTCCCGCAACACGATAACAATATTTTAATAGCTGATTAAGATCTTCAGGTTGCTTAAAGTCTAAATCACCTAACTGCCCTTTGAGAAATTCATTGATTATGTCCTGTCTTGGTTGCAGATTGTTATCAAAATCTTTGAATTCTATAAATATGTCTTTGATTTTTTTTTTACTATTTTTTGAAATTATTTTAGATAATTCATACTTAGCTCTAGTATCTTTTTTTGGTTTATCGATAAGGTCATCATACCTCCTGCAAAAAGCATAGACAGCAAATAGTTTTTTTGCTGTCTCTTTATCCAAGAACCATGAAGCCCAAAAAAAACTTTTACCATGATTCTTTATTACATTTGAATAATCACTCATGGGTATAATATCTTTTCAACAGCCTTTGCTGAATTAATTACACCAGGCACTCCAGCCCCTGGATGGGTACCAGCCCCAACATAAAATAAATTCTTATATTTATCATCTTGATTGTGTGTTCTAAACCAAGCTGATTGTCTTAAAATTGGTGCGATTGAAAATCCACTACCAAAAGGTGTTCTATAGTTTGTCTTAAAGTCTCTTGGTGTCATAGAAAAGATATCTTGTGCATTTTCTTTTATATCAGGCATTATGGTTTTATCTAAAGCATCAAGTATATTATTTGATAATTGATCTTTAATTTTATCCCAATCTTGTTTTCCCTTGAGGTTCGGAACTGGCACAAGAGCATAGTAGCTATCATGTCCTTTTGGAGCAAAAGAGGGATCGGTACAAGTGGGTCTATGTAGATAAATTGAAAAATCATCTGCTAGTTTATGGTGATTAAAAATATCTTCAAGGAGTCCTTTGTACCTAGGCCCCATCCATATTGTATGGTGAGCTACATTCTCATATTGTTTTTTTGAGCCAAAAAATAAAACAAAAAGGCCCATTGAGTGTTTAGCAAATTTATTAACGAAAGCATTATGCAAAGATATTTTTTTTCTACCAATGAGTTCATTTGAGACTTGGATAGGGTCTGCATTACTAACAAAAAGATCAAATTTTTGACTATGTCCATTGGTAAATGCAATTTCTGAAATTGCATTATTTCTTGTTTGTAAGCTTTCAACATCATGCTGGTATTTAATTTTGATGCCATGACGTAACATCAGGTTTTTAAGTTCTTGAACAAGCATACCTGTCCCACCCATACAAAAGAAAATACCCCATTTTTGTTCTAAGGAATGAATGAGTGCATAGATAGAGGAGGTCTGAAATGGGTTTCCACCTACTAAAAGTGGTTGAATAGAAAATGCCTGTCTTAAATTAGGGTGCTTTAAATATCTAGAAACAAAGGTGTATACGGACTCATAGCCCCTCATTTTAATAATTGCTGGCGCATACCTAATCATTGTCATAAGTCTGTGGAAAGGATGTCCTGCTAATTTCTGATAACCTAATTCAAATATTTTGTTTGCTTCTTTGAGCATGTTTAAATAACCATCGACATCTTGGGGTGATATTGTTTCAATTTGTGAAAGCATTTTCTCTCTGTTTGGCCCATAGTCAAATTGGGTTTGATCATGAAAATTAAAGCGATACCATGGGTCAAGGGGTCGAAAATCAAGATGATCCTCGAGATTTTCACCAAACAATTCAAATAATTCATTAAATAGATAAGGTGCTGTAATTACAGTTGGACCAGCATCATGGATATAACCATTTTTTTTGAATACTTGCGCACGACCGCCCAATGCATTAAGTCTTTCAAATAAGGTTACATCATTACCTTTAGATCTGAGCCTCAATGCAGCAGCTATTCCACCAAAACCACCACCAATTACTGCAGCCTTAGTCATTGTTCATCCTTATTAAACTTTTTCATTCTTAAATTAATTTCGCTATAGATTGACATCAATACTGGCTCTATTACCTTTGGCACTCTGTGAAATTCGTTTTTTGCATCAGACAATAAATTTTTTATCAAGTCCATTTGTTTTGAAAACGCATCTTTATTTAAATAATCAATAAGAGCGCTTGGCTCTTTAATAATTTCTTTTTTCTTGGTCGTATCTAAATTATTTACGATATTTATCAACATTCCATTTGGGTGATTATTATAAATATCTGTAAAAATATCTTGATCGACACCAACCAAATTTTCAAGGTCATTCAAACATTGATAGGATAAACCAAGAAGATTCGAAGATGCCTGAAGACCATCACATTCGTTTTTTGTGCATTCTTTACACTGAAACATACCCATCATTGGAAGGGCAATGAAGGGTGCTGTTTTATGCGTAGCCATTTTTTTATATTGTTCCCATGACATATCGTATGAACTGATGCTTATGTCTTTCGATTGCCCAAAAATTATTTCTTTAACTGAACAAGAAAGCAATTTTAATAATATAGTTTGATGCCAGCCTTGCTCAATTTCAGTTATCTTTCTGAATGCCTCTGCAATTAAATAATCACCTGTACAAATAGCTGCTGATATCCCAAACTCCCTCCATAAGCTAGTTTGCCCACGTCTGAGATTGTCTTGATCACATACGTCGTCATGGAGTAATGATGCACTATGAATTAATTCACATACAACAGCCCAATTTATATAAGTTTGTGATGAAATGCCAAGTAAACCACCCGTTGCAAGTGCAAGTCTAGCTCGCAGCCATTTGCCTTGTGATTCTCCGTGATGAGATAGCCATGCAGATAAAAATTGATCATCCACTTCAAAACTTTTAGCAAAATCATTTTTAACTGTATCTAAAAATTCATCTGCCTCGGGGGGCGTAAAAAAATCTTCCCAGTGTTTTTTCATAGTTGATTATTAATTTGAATTGGATTTCATGCACCAATATCTGATTTTCGTTGAGCAATTAAATAAATCATGATACCAAATGAAGCAATTGATAAGATATCTGCTGCTGTGTAGCCAATCTGTAAGTTGACATAAGATGCATTTGGATAAAATATTGGAATAAGGTAAACAAAGGGATATATTGTCCATGATGCAATTAGCAACCACCTTGAATTTCGAACTAGGTTTTGAACATTTTTTGGTTGTTTTAATATAGGCTTTTTTAATTTAATAATTAAGTTATAAAGAATATATAAGAAAGGTAACATCGCAAGGGACCAATATAACCATCTCTGATTTAGCTGATCTATATCAACCAGACCTTCGCCTAAGAAACCTAACAGAACCATGATGACTGCAGCAACCGTAAGCTTTGCGCCCATAGAAAATGTTTCTTCCCTAGAAAGCCTGATAACTAGGACAAGCTCAAGTAATAATAATGGGACAGTGAGAAGCCAACCAACGTAACGATAACTCACATTTAATTGTCCACCTGTTTCTATGATAATGCCATTAATTACTTTATAGGTTTCATTAAAACTCTCAAACATCCTTAAATAATGGTACAAAGCGATAAGACATACTAATCCTGCCAGTGTTAAGGCTGTTTTATAAGCAGGCGCTACTTGCGCCCTCTGGCAAAAAAAGAATACCGTACAAGCTCCAAATGTAGCGATTGCGAAAGAAAAAGTGTTGTAAAGTAAATTGTATTCAGCTAAATGCATTGCAACCTATAAAATTTAAATAAAAAAAACGCGCCATAAATGACGCGTTTTCAATATTACACTACAGATACAAAAATTACTTAGCTTTTGCACCTGATGTAGCTGCTGCCCAGATTACGACACCGAAGGCAATTTTGTTAACAAAATCAGCTAGGTTATATACGATATTTAAAGTACCAGCGTCAGCACTACCTGTATAACCAAGATAGTAGCCTATTGGGTAAATAGCCCAACCAACAGTCACTATCATTCTAAGTGCATTGAACGCCTTTTTACTTGCCGCAGTACCTTTGCTTGCACTAATCTGGCTAGCTTCACCTTTAAATACTTCCCAGATAATGTACAACCATGCAACCATACCGATCCAGAAACCAGACCATAGGCTACCACCATCTCCCATTGCACTTACTTCACCAATGTAGCCTGCAACTAGCATAACCACAGAAGCGATAAGTAATCGCCAGAAAACAGAAATAGAAACAACTGCAATAGCAGCAAGAATTAAATAAAACTCTACAATTTGAAGTGGAACTGTGAGCAGCCAATCTACATATCTAAATACTGTAGGTGAACTACCTGTATCAATCCAAACACCACGCATGTAAAAATAATGAATAGCAGCAATACCCGTAACCATTGCAGCTACTGTAAGTGAAGTTTTCCATTTACCTACAGCTCTATCTCTTTCAACCCAGAAAAAAAATGTTGCAGCAACCATAGCAGCTGAAAGCAGCCAAAAGGTAACTCCAACGTAATCTGATGGATTTAACATATTTAAAACCCTCCTATAAAAACGTCAACAATAAATCTTAGCCTCATCACCTGAAAGAATGTTTACGTTTTGATTAAAAAAAATGCCTTAAAAAGAGAGCTAATAAATAATAAAGAAAAATTTTTATTAGCACACCTAATAAAACATATTAAATTTACCACAATTTTTAAAAAACTTTTTAAAAATTTAAGACTCATTGACTCATTTATTGATATAGAGTTCCACAAATAATAAATATTGAACAGCTAATAAATTTAAACTATCGATTTATTTTATAATCTTATTAAATATATGAATAAATTAAGATTAATTTTAGGTGATCAATTGAATATAAATCATTCATGGTTTAAAGAGAATGATCCCTCAGTTATTTATGTCATGATGGAAATAAAGGACGAAACCAACTATGTCCTTCACCATATCCAAAAAATCCTTGCAACATTTGCCGCGATGCGTTTTTTTTCAAAACAACTCATTCATAAAGGCTTTAAAGTCACTTATATAAAAATAAATGAAAAAGGAAATAAACAAAGTTTTTTTGAAAATATAAAAGGCATCATAGAGACAAAAAATATCAAGGAAATCGATTACCAGGAACCTGATGAATTTCGATTAGCCGCTGAATTAAAAAAACTTGAAAAGATTAGCAATGTAAAAACTAATTGCGTTGACTCTGAACACTTTTTAGTACCAAGGCTTTATGTAAAAGAATTTTTTTCTGAAAAAAAGCATTGGAGGATGGAGGAGTTCTATAGAAGCATGAGAAAGAAATTCTCTATTCTAATGAAGGATGAAAAGCCAATTGGTGGCAAATGGAATTATGATCTTGATAACAGGAAGCGTTGGGACGGTAATCCGAAAACTTCAGAAGACTTTAGGCCATCTCATAATCATAATAATCTTCTTAAAGAGATCAATGATGAAGAAATTCAAAACTTTGGTGAGAGCCAGTCAGCAAATTTTCGATGGCCTATCAGCAGAGAAGAATCGCTTCAATTATTGGAAAATTTTGTTGATAAAGTCTTAGTTAATTTTGGAGATTTTCAAGATGCGCTTCATGATGAAAATTGGAGGCTATTCCATTCGTTCCTCTCCTTTTCTTTAAATTCTAAGATGCTCAGCCCTATAGAGGTGATTAATAAAGCTGAAGAAGCATATTATAAAAAAGATTTACCTCTTGCATCGATTGAGGGTTTTATTAGGCAAATCCTAGGTTGGCGAGAATATATCCGAGGTGTTTATTGGGCGAATATGCCAGGATATGATGAACATAACTACTTTAAACATAAAAATAAACTTCCTGACTGGTACTGGACCGGAAAGACAGATATGCGCTGTCTATCCTTGAGTATTTCACAATCCTTGGAGAATGCTTATGCTCACCACATCCAAAGGTTAATGGTCATTGGTAATTTTAGTTTGCTTGCCGGTATTAATCCAAAAGATGTCCACCAATGGTATCTTGGAATTTATATTGATGCATATGAATGGGTCGAGCTTCCAAATACATTGGGAATGAGTCAGTTTGCTGATGGCGGATTGTTAGCGACAAAGCCATATGTCTCATCTGCAGCTTATATTAATAAAATGAGTAATTATTGCGCAAATTGTAAATATAAATATAAAGAAAAGTTAGGGGAGGATGCATGTCCTTTCAATTCATTATATTGGAATTTTTTTGACAGACATCAAGATAAGTTATCAAAAAATCCCAGATTAGGAATAGTTAATAGCCAGCTTAAAAAAATGGACCAATCACAAAAAGAAGAAATTAATCAAAAAGCAAATTTTTACTTGAATAATTTAAATTCTTTATAAATTTTGTATTTTTGACCGGGGCATATTATTTTTTTTTAGGTATAATTTTTTAATAATGAGCCTAAAAAAATTTAACAATTTGTTTACCAGACATTTCCCTCAAGTAATAATTTTAATTCTCATCGTTGGTTGTCAAGCGGTCGGCCCAAACTATGAAGGTTCTCCTGAAATGGATGTACCAGAAAATTGGAATAATGAATTAAATGATGAATTCGTAGGTCAGGGCGATAAACAAAAACAATGGTGGACACTTCTCGATGACCCAGTTTTAAATAATTTAATCGATAAGGCTGCTATTGATAATTTAGATGCCAAAATTGCACTTGCCAGAGTTGAGGAAGCTAGAGGTAAATTTGGAATTGTTGAGGCAACAAAATTTCCAGAAATTGAAGCCGTTGGTGATGCATCAAGAAAAAGTAGTAGTAAATCTGCAACTGGAGATAAAGGTACTGATAACTATACCTCGATTGGCATAGATTTAAGTTGGGAAATTGATATCTTTGGTTATGTAAGAAGATCCATTGAAGCAGCAGATGCGCAATTTCAAGCTTCTGTAGAAAATTATCGAGACGTAATGGTAATCTTATATGCAGAAATTGCGAGGAATTACATTTCGTTACGAACGTTTCAAGAGAGGCTTCAGTTTGCGCTTGAAAATGTTAAAACACAAAGAGAGACTTTTAATATTGTTAATGCTCGCTACAAAGCAGAACTTGTTTCAGAGGTTGATGTGCTTCAGTCTGAGCAAAATTTAGCAGCAGCAGAATCTTATGTACCTCTTTTCCATGCAAAGATTGATGAACTCATGAATAGCCTTGCTGTTTTGTTGGGGAAAAATCCTGGCTCACTTAACCAGGAGCTAAAACAAAATAAAGGTATTCCAGATGTATCAGAGAAAACAGTAGTTGAATTACCGAGAGAAATCTTAAGACAACGACCTGATATAAGAAGAGCCGAAAGAAGATTGGCACAAAAAACAGCTGAAGTGGGAATTGCTACAGCAGAACAATATCCCAGATTCAATTTGAACGGTACTTTTGGTTATGAAGCAAGAGGCTCTGATAGTCAATTCAGTTCAAACTCTAGATATTGGTCATTTGGGCCAAATTTTAAATGGAATATATTTGATGCGGGCGCTGAAGAGAGTGCAATCAAAGTTCAAGATGCTCAACTTGAGGAAGCTCGTGTAAACTATGAAAGGACAGTTTTAACTGCATTTGAGGAGGTTGAAAATGCACTTAAGTCTTATAAAGAAGAGAAGCAGAGAAATGCATCGCTTAGGGCATCTGTAAAAGCTGCAAAAAAAGTAAATAAAATTACAGTGGCAAGATACACCTCAGGTCTAATTGATTTCCAAGAAGTTCAGGATGCTGAGAGAGTTATCTTCTTTCAAGAGGATGATTTGGCTCAAAGTGATGGAAATTTAGTACAATTTATAATTCAGCTTTACAAAGCAATGGGAGGGGGTTGGGATAATACAGAAATCCCTGCTCAAGAAGTTATCAATGAAGATGTTTAAGGAATAACGTATGAAAAATTCAATCTTTTTGATGTTTTTAATTTTTTTTATCTCATCATGCGGAAAAGATGAACCAGTTAAAGAAACGCCGATTCCAAAGATCGCATGGATGAAGGTAAGTGTCCAAGGGGTTGAGCAAACACGAAAATTATCTGGAGAACTTAACCCTAGAGAGGGTGCTTCATTGAGTTTTAATAATGGCGGCTATGTGACTGATGTTAATGTTGATTTGGGTACTAAAGTAAAAAAAGGTCAAGTACTAGCAAGGTTAAGTCAGAGAGACCCTAGAAGCACTTTTTTATCTGCGCAAGCTGACTATATGAATAAAGATTCATATTACAAGCGCATGAAGGTTGCAAGGGAAAGTAAGGCAGTTTCACAGCAAGATGTAGCTGATGCTAAAACCGAATTAGAAATTGCTGCATCTAATTTAGCTATTGCTAAAAAAGGTCTGGATGATACCGTTCTTAGAGCTCCCTATGATGGAATAATTACCTTTAAAGATGTTGATGAAGCTCAACAAGTTTTTACTGGTGAAACACTATTTAAGATAGATAGTGGAGAAGGTCTTGAGGTTTCTGTTTATGTTCCTGAGACGCTGATAAAGAAGTTGATTCAAGATAAAATATACACCGTTACCTTTCCTGCTGTTAAAGACTTTGAAATGAAAGCAGTGTTAAAAGAAATTGGTACACAGGCCACAAGGGCAAACTCATTTCCGGTTGTATTGTATCTTCAAGAGCAGTCTGCTGAGCTTAGAGCTGGTATGACAGCAGAGGTCTCTTTTGTTTATGTTCAAGATATAGAGGAAAGCATTCTAATCCCCAATTCTGCTTTAGGGGTAGGTAGCGAACAATCTAGTTTTGTTTATGTTTTTGATCCTAATACAAGTAGATTAAAAAAAGTAATGGTAAAGCCACTTAATATTACAAATAATGATGTTTACGTTCAAGGTAATGTAAAGTCGGGTGATATTATTGCTGTGGCTGGTGTTCCATATCTTCGAGAGAACCAAGAGGTAACGCTGCAAGAGCAAGATATCGAAATATTTAACTTTAACTGAGATTGGTTTTTTAATGAATATTTCAGAGCTAGCTTTTAAGTATAAGAAACTGTTTTTATTTATTGTTGTATGTCTAATGATATATGGCGGTTTAAGTTATTTTACGTTGCCATCTCAAGAAGACCCTACCATTGTTAATCGCGAGGCGATTGTCTCAACTAATTTCCCAGGCATGTCTCCAGAAAGAATTGAGCTTCTGATCACTAAAAAATTAGAAGAGCAGATCCGGAAAATCCCAGAGATAAAAAAACTGACATCAATTTCTCAAACAGGGTCATCTATTATCCATGTCAAAATCGAAGACAAATATTTCAACTTGGCAGATATTTGGCAAAATTTAAGAAATAAAGTTAAAGACATAGAGAAAGACCTCCCCAAAGGTGCATCAACACCTAATATAAATGATGAATTCGGAGATGTTGCTGTAATTACAATGGCATTAACCGCAGATGGTTTTGCGATGAATGAAATGCACGACATGGCAAAACATATTAGAGATATTCTTTACGGCGTTAAGGGCACAAAAAAGATTGATTTATTTGGAATTCAAGCAGAGAGAATTTATTTAAAATTTGAATCGACAAAGCTTGCAGAGCTAGGTGTTAATCCAAGTAAGATAGCGGCTGCCCTAAGCTCACAAAATATCATTATGCCTGGAGGTCAAGTTGATACGGGGGCTCGCTCATTTGTTTTGGAGCCAACGGGAGACTTTAAAGACTTAAAAGAGCTGGGAGATACGCTTATTTCGGTACCTCGTTCAGGATATAAGACAGATGTTGAGGATGTCATAGCCTTGCGAGATATTGCAACTATTGAGCGGGGCTATATAGATCCACCAAACCAAACAGCTTACTTTAATGGGAAACCCGCTATTGTTTTTGGTATTTCAATGCTCGAAGGTTATAACCTTTTAGAGTTTTCTCCTAGAGTGTTAGAGGTGATTTCAGAAATACATGAAACGATGCCATTTGGATATCATTTGGATATAGCGACTTATCAAGCTGACGTTGTTCAAGATACAATCAATGGAGTATCCATCAATGTACTTCAGACTTTGGTGATTGTGTTATTTTCGGTCATTATTTTTCTTGGTTTTAGAACGGGGTTTATTGTTGGTTCTATCGTTCCTACGGTTATGTTGATAACGCTCGCTTTGATGAATTTTTATGATCTTCAACTTGAGAGGATGAGTCTTGCAACACTGATTATAGCTTTAGGTTTGCTTGTAGATAATGGAATTGTAGTTGCCGAGGATTTCATGAAAAGGCTTGAGAATGGTATTTCCAGAATTGAAGCACTCAAGGGTGTTGGTAAGGAATTGACTATTCCTTTACTGACATCATCATTAACTACTATTTTATTTTTTATGCCATTAATGCTCGCAGAATCAACAGCAGGTGAATACACGAGATCACTTTCATTAGTTATTGCAATGGCATTATTAACTTCTTGGATTGCAGGGTTATGTTTAACGCCTATACTCTGTTATTTCTTTTTAAAAATTGATAAGAAGAAAAGCAAAGAAAAAGAAACCTCTGGGATTTTTTATAAACTATCTATTTTTTATGGGGGACTTCTCAAAGGTATTTTAAAAATAAGATTCATATTTTTAGGGGCTATGTTTGCTGCATTTGTATTTTCGATTATGTTGAGCAAAGAGGTCCCTAAACGTTTTTTCCCTGATTCCGATAGACCCCAAATTCTGGTTTATACCCAACTTCCAGCTGGCACTTCTCAAAGAGAAATGACAAGGCAGATGAAAGGAGTTTTTGAGGTTCTTAATGATAAGGAAATATTTCCAAATATTGAATCTCATTCAGGTTATGTTGGGTTTGGTGGCCCTCGTTTTGTTTTATCCCTTGCCCCTGAGGATGCTGCAGATAATATGGGTTTTATCATTGTAAATATCGGGGATGTTAAAGAGCAAGATAGCTCCATTGAAAATTTACGAACAACTCTAAATAATAAATTTCCAGGGATGTTCTTTAGAGTCAACAAGATGTTTTTAGGATCAAGCGATTCAAGTGAAATTAAGCTGCAGGTTGTAGGCCCGGACTCTAATGTAATTTACTCAAAAGCTCAAGAGTTGGTCGATAGGTTACATCAGATACCAGGTGCTATAGACATCAGGACAGATTGGCAAAACAGAACCTTAAAAATTTTAATTAAAGTAGATCAAGTAAGAGCGAGAAGGGCAGGTGTCTCATCAAATGATATAGCTCAATCTCTCAGTACTTATTTTGAGGGAACTGAAGTTACTCAGTTCCGCGAAAAAGACAACATTATTCCAATCTTATTTAGGGCGGAAGATGAAGAAAGATTTAATATGGATAGGATGAGAACATTAAATGTTTACTCATCAAGTAGAAATACCAATGTGCCTTTAATCCAGATTGCTGATTTTGAAGGACAAAATCAATTTTCACGAATTGCTAGGCAAGATTTATTTAGAACAGTTTCAGTGGAGGTTAAGAATTTAAATGTGACGGCTGAGGACTTCAGGGAAGTATTGGATCCAATTGTTGAGGAGCTGAGTTACGACTTACCACCTAACCATGTGATCAGATACGATGGTGTAATAAGAGATTCGAAAGAGGCGAAAGATTCACTTTCTGCCAATGTCCCATTAGTGATAGGCCTTATCATCATTCTACTTGTTGCCCAATTTAACTCTTTTAGAAGACCTTTGATTATTTTAATTACAATTCCCCTATCATTTATTGGTGCTGTTTTAGGTTTACTTCTTTCAGGCGCAAATTTTGGATTTATGGGCACATTGGGACTTTATAGCTTGGCTGGAATTATTATCAATAATGCTATTATTTTGATTGATAGAATTGATTTTGAAAGGGACTTGGGCAAAAAGCTTTATGATGCCATTGTAAGTGCCTGTCAACAAAGATTGAGACCAATTATTATTACAACGTTAACTACCACATTGGGCTTGTTAACCTTAATTATCCCTCATGATCCACTATTTTATGGTCTAGCTAATATTATTGCATATGGCCTTGGAGTTGGGACATTTCTTACTTTGGCGGTCGTCCCTGTCTTATATTCATTATTTTTTAACGATAAAAAGTCTAATATAAAATAAAGTTTATGGCATCACAAAAAAAAGTATTGAGCAATGATGGCACGAGGGTTGTTAATAATTCTCAAAGATTATTCCTTGTATATTTAATATGCATACTTGTCGATATGACGATACTCAATGTTTTTGCTGAGTTTACCCATTCCATCTATGTAGAGTCTTTTTCCATTACTATCTTTATTGCTATTTTTTTACAACTTTTAATTATTTTAACAAAACAGGCGGAACATAAGCTATCACAATTTTTTGGTACAAAAAAAGGTTTCTTTATAAAATTAAAATATTTTTTCGCTTTATGGGCATTATTATTTTTTTCAAAAGTGATTATGCTTCATGGTGCAAATCTAATCTTTGGAGATAAGATAAATTTCTATGGAATGTTCGACGGCCTATTGGCATTCATTGTTCTAATATTTTCTTTTTTATTGGGTGAATATCTGCTTACTAAGATATATCATGCGTTATCAGATAAATAACTTCAGTAAATCAATACCTAAGGTTTATCTTTGATTCTTTGAGTGTGTTTAATAAATCACAATAAGAGCCATTAGTAGGATAATCTGAGTTTAAGTCAAGGGAATTAATCTCAACGGAGAGTTGTTTAAGTAATTCTGTATAGATATCATTTACGTAGTAATCCATAGTAACCCTATCAAACTTAACAACCTTCCAAAGTGATACTTTCATTTCTTTAATAAAGTTGTCTGGGTGTGTCTCCTTATCCGATTTTGCTTGATATATTTTCACATTTAAATCACCGTATAAAATTGTGCTTTGGGCCTGATAATTTAAAATGGGATTAATAATAACTATTGCATCACTAATATTATCAGAAACACATTTTTTAAAATTAGAATAGGATGGTAAATTTTCAATCGCCTTATCCATCATTGGGGATGGATAATAGACATAACTGTCATAAGGCATTGTGAGGTATTGCTGTTTGGATTGATTAACAAAGTATTGAAGATTTGCTGCATTAAGGATGTTTGAAATAAAAAGAGAAAAAATGAAAAATAAACTTTTATATATTGGTGTGATTTGCATAATTTTTACAATTAATTTTAATCTTGTAAGAGCAGATTTTACAGCAAAAGTTCAGCGTGTTGTTGATGGAGATACAGTTCACGTAGTTGATAAAAATGGAAATAGATTCAAAGTAAGACTAACAGGCATTGATGCTCCTGAACAAAATCAAGCTTATGGGCTAGCATCGAAAGATCAATTAAAGAAGATAATTTTTAATAGATGGGTTTTTTTAGAATCTAAACCAAGAAAAGGGATGCCATATACACTTGATCGCTATAAGAGAGTGTTAGCAAAGATCATATTAAATGGAAATGACATTAACTTAATGCAGATTGCTAATGGGTATGCGTGGCATTTTAAACGTTATCAAAAACAACAGACTCCATCAGATCGTATGGCATATGATCAAGCTGAAAAGAATGCAAAAAGAAATCAGTTGGGTCTTTGGGATGAAAAAAAACCAATCGAACCGTGGAAATGGCGTAAAATGAAGAAATAATATTTATAAATTTAATGTATAAGAGGTTCGTTTTGAAAAAAAATATTTTTGTTGTTTTGTTGTTTTTAGTTTTTGTTAACCCTGTATATTCTACTTGTATGGATTTTTACAACCAAGATCTTAAAACTTTGCAAGGAAAAAAGTTTAACTTATGTGAACATCAAGAAAAACCAATTCTTTTTGTGAATACTGCTAGTAAATGTGGATTTACATCACAATTTGAGGGCCTTGAGAAGCTCTACAAGCAACACAGCAAAGATTTGCTTATCGTGGGGTTTCCTTCAAATGATTTTAATCAAGAATTTAAAACAGATAAGGAAATTCAAGATTTTTGTAAGTTAACTTATGCTGTAGATTTTCCTATGATGAGTAAATCAAATGTTGTTGGCCCAAACGTTAATCCTGTTTATAAGAATTTAAAGGCAATGACAGGGGAGGCGCCTATGTGGAATTTTTATAAATTTCTTGTAATGCCAAATGCTGAATCTGCCTTTGTTTTTCCTAGCACTATAGGACCTGAGTCCCCTGAAATTATGGGTTTGCTCGAGCCTTACTTTGATAATTAATTTTTCATAAACTGTATGATTATAGCTGAGAGTTCTTCGACTGACTTTGAGGTTGAATCCGCTGTGGGTATACCAACCTTTTTCATTAATTCCTCAGCCTGCCCAATTTCTTGTCTGCAGTTTGAGAGAGAAGCATAGTTGCTGTCAGGTCTTCTTTCACTTCTAAGAGAATGAAGTCTTTCAGCTTTGATAGTTAAACCAAATATTTTATCAAGATAGCCTTCAAGGATAGGCGGTAGCTTTCCTCTTTCAAAGTCTTCTGGGATCAAGGGATAGTTTGCTGCCTTGATCCCAAACTGCATGGCAAGGTAGATACTTGTTGGGGTTTTCCCGCTTCTAGAAACTCCAACAAGAATTACTTGTGCTTGATTTAATCCGGTATGTGTCATCCCATCATCATGACCTAAGGCAAAATTAATTGCCTCCATTCTAGAGCCATAATTATTTGATTTCATACTGTGAGAAACTCCAGGAGTAGTGAGAGCTGGCTCGCCTAACTCTAATCCAAGAGGATGTATAAAGGAATCAAAAAGATCAATGTAGTAAGCGTCAACTGCTTTCAATTCATTTCTTAAAATTTGATTTCCAATAGACATGATTACGATAGGCCTGGAGCCTGAGGTCATCTTGGCATTCGCTACTCTTTTTTGAGCGTCCTCAACTTTTTCAATTGAGTCCGTAAATGGAATACGAATTTGATCAAATTCAGTTTCCGGAAAATGGGCTAATAGCCCACCTAGTGAACCAGCCGTAATACCTGTCCCATCAGATATAAAAAAGGCTGTCCTCTTATTTTTAGCCATTTATTTTTTGCTTAACTGCTTCCATGTACTTATTACTGTATCAGGATTTAAAGACAGCGAATCCATTTTTTGTTCCAATAACCATTTTGCAAAATCTGGATGGTCAGATGGCCCTTGGCCACAAATACCTACATACTTTTTATTGATTTTTGCACCGCTAATAGCAGATTCAATGAGTTTCATAACAGCAGGATCTCTTTCATCAAAACCATCAGCTAAAATACCTGAATCTCTATCAGTACCTAAAGTTAGTTGGGTAAGGTCATTAGAGCCGATCGAAAACCCATCAAAATATTCAAGAAATTCATTTGCGAGTATGGCATTTGATGGAACTTCACACATCATGATGAGCCTCAATCCATTTTCACCTTTTTTGAGACCATTCTTCTCAAGTAAGCTTATTACAGCTTCAGCCTCTTTTAATGTTCTGACAAATGGAATCATTAATTCAATATTTGTTAAGCCCATTTCATTTCTTGCTTTCAACATTGCTTCACATTCGAGCTTGAAACAATCTTTGAATTGATCAGAAATGTATCTAGCAGCACCTCTAAAACCAATCATTGGGTTTTCTTCATCAGGTTCGTAGATATCACCCGCCACTAATTTTTTGTATTCGTTAGATTTAAAATCTGACATTCTGACAATCACAGGTTTAGGAAAGAATGCAGACGCAATAGTCGCAACACCTTCAGATACTTTATTTACATAAAAGTCTTGAGGTGAGGCATAACCCTTTGCTTTGAAATTTATTGCTTTTTGAATATCTTCAGGCATCGCGTCATAATTTAGAATTGCTTTCGGGTGAATGCCAATCATATTATTTATGACAAACTCAAGTCTAGCAAGACCGACGCCATCATTAGGAATTTGAGCAAAGGTAAAAGCCATATCTGGGTTACCGACATTCATCATTAATTTAATTGGTAATTTTGGTAAATCGCCATCATCTTGAATTTTAATATCAAAATCTAATTTACCTTGATAAACAATGCCTGTTTCGCCCTCCGAACATGAAACTGTCACGATATCTTGATCAGTAAGAAGTTCAGTTGCATTTACGCTTCCGACAATAGCTGGGATACCCAGTTCTCTTGCAATAATTGCTGCATGACATGTCCTACCTCCACGATTTGTTACCAATGCTGAAGCTCTTTTCATCACCGGCTCCCAGTTTGGATCAGTCATATCTGCTACAAGAACATCACCAGGTTGAACTGTATGCATTTCTGATGGGTCTTTTACGATTTTTACAGGACCAACTCCAATTTTTTGTGTAACTGCACGGCCGGCGACAATTGCCTTGCTTGTCTCTTTTAATGTATAAGTTTCAGATACATTTGTATTCTGCGATTTGACGGTTTCAGGTCTTGCTTGAAGTATGTATAGCTCACCATCAAGTCCATTCTTACCCCATTCGATATCCATTGGGCATCCATAGTGTGACTCAATAATTGTGGCGTATCGAGCAAGTTCAATGACATCGGTGTCGCTAATACTGAATTGATCAGATAAACTTTCCTCAACATCAACTGTGCTTGTACTTAAACCTGCTTTGGTATCTTCACTAAAAATCATTTTTATTTTCTTTGATCCGATAGACTTTCTTACAATTGCATTTGTTTTAAGTTTTAATAACTCTTTGTGAATATAAAATTCATCTGGATTAACAGCGCCTTGCACAACAGTCTCACCAAGTCCGTAAGATGAAGTAATAAAGATTACATCTTTAAATCCTGATTCTGTATCAATAGTAAACATAACCCCTGATGAACCTAGATCACTTCTTACCATTTGTTGAACACCTGCTGATATAGCTACATCTGAATGTATAAAATTTTTATGGACACGATAAGAAATTGCACGATCATTATATAAAGATGCAAAGACCTCTTTGATCGCATGTTTAATATTTTCAATCCCATGAATATTTAAGAAACTTTCTTGCTGACCAGCAAATGATGCATCAGGTAAATCTTCTGCTGTAGCTGATGAACGAACAGCAAATGTAGTTCCTTCAGGTGATTTTTCTAGTAAATTTTCGTAGTGATTATTTATTTCTAATTCTAGTTGTTTTGAAAAGGGAGTATCAAGAATCCATTTTCTTATTTTTTCCCCACTGGCAGCAAGCTTTACAACATCATTTATATCTAAATCTTTCAATTCATCTTCAATTTTTGTTCCTAAATTATTTTGAGATAAAAAGTCATTGAAAGCTTCTGCTGTAGTTGCAAATCCAGTTGGAACCCTGACGCCTTTGGCTTTTAGCTGAGATATCATCTCACCCAGTGAGGCATTTTTACCACCAACAATTGCAACATCACTATTTCTGAGCTTTTCGAAAGAAATTACACTTTGTGTCATGAGGTACCTATGGAATTTTAAAGTCTATAAAGAACGTAATTCTGCCACAATATATATTGAGTTGTCGACTTAAAGATTTCTTTAATTTGTTTAAAATTTTAATAAAAAATATCAATAGATTTATCATTTTCAATTTCGTATAAAAAATTGTTGTTATTTGGTAAATTTTGTTAAAATGTTCAGCCCATGTCTTGTGTTAAAAACCAAGACTAACAATAAAAATTTAATTAAAAAAATACGGAGAAATCAATGGCTTCATTACTCGAACAACTTAAAACAATGACAACAATTGTTGCTGACACAGGGGAGGTCGATGCTATTAAATCCCTCAAACCTGTAGATGCTACTACGAACCCGTCCTTATTGCTTAAAGCAAGTAAACTTCCACAGTGTGAACCGATGATTGAAGAAGCTATCTCCTACGCAAAAGGCAAAAGCTCAGATAAAGCACAACAAATAGAAGATGCTGCAGATAAGCTTGCTGTTCTTGTAGGCCTGGAGATATCAAAGCATATACCTGGCAGGATATCGACTGAAGTTGATGCTAGCCTATCTTTTAATATTGATAAGATGGTAGCAAAAGGGAAGAAAATTATATCCTTATATGAAGAAGCAGGTTTAACAAAAGACAGAGTTTTAATTAAATTAGCATCGACATGGGAAGGAATTAAAGCTGGAGAAATTCTTGAAAAAGAGGGAATAAATTGCAACTTAACCTTACTTTTCAGCTTTGCTCAGGCAAGAGCTTGTGCAGAAGCGGGCGTTTTCTTGATCTCGCCATTTGTAGGTAGAATTTTAGATTGGTATAAAGCAAGCACAGGCGAAGAATATACTTCAGAAACAGATCCAGGTGTAGTTTCAGTTAGGAAAATATATAGCTGGTACAAGGAGCATGGCTTTAAAACTGTTGTGATGGGAGCTTCTTTTAGAAATATTGGTGAAATAACAGCATTATCTGGTTGTGATCGACTAACAATTGGACCTGCCTTAATAGAGGAGTTAGGTGCAACTGAAGGTGATCTTCAACAACACCTTAAAGATAATGGCGCATCAAAGGAAAAACCAGCTAAATTAGAGGAAGATCAATTTAGATTCGACCATAATGAAGATGCTATGGCAACTGAAAAGCTTGCAGAAGGCATTAGAAACTTTGTTATTGATCAAAACAAACTAGAGGATGCGTTAAGTCAAAAGCTTTAGGCAATAGAACTTCGTTGATTGACAATATTTAACTGAAGTTATATTATCCTCGGTCTACTCGACCTAAATGAGAAAAAGTTTTACGAGTTTTTAGCGTAGATATTTTATTAATAAATGTATTTTAAATATGGGAGATAAAAACCATGGCATTAACACAAATGGCACTAGATTCACTAGATTTTGACGCAACAGTAGCACTTGCAGAAACAGTTGCTCCTCACGTTGATATCTTAGAAATTGGTACACCTTGTATCAAACACAACGGTATTAAACTGCTTGAAACATTAAAAGCTAAGTTTCCAAATAACCTAATTCTTGTTGATCTTAAAACAATGGATGCGGGCGAATATGAAGCTGAGCCTTTCTATAAAGCTGGTGCAGATATCTGTACAGTGCTTGGTGCTTCAGGTATTGCTACAATCAAAGGCGTTATTGCTGCTGCTAAAAAGTACGGTAAAGAATGCCAAGTAGATATGATTAATGTTGAAGATAAAGAGTCTTTAGCAAAAGAAGCTGTTGCTGCTGGTGCGGACATTATCGGTGTTCATACTGGGCTTGATGCTCAAGCTGCAGGTCATACGCCTTTTGCTGATCTTGCTGCAATTGCTGCTCTAAATACTGGAGCTAAAATTTCTGTTGCTGGTGGTGTTAAAGCTGCTACTGCACAAGAAGTTAAAGATGCAGGTGCTGCTATTATTGTTGCAGGCGCTGCTATTTACGGAGCTGCTGATCCAGCTGCTGCTGCTGCAGAAATTACATCTATCGCTCACTAAGTAGAAACATAGATTGTTTAATTTAAAAACCCGGCTATTTGCCGGGTTTTTTTTGTTATGATTACAAGATAATATAGAGATTAGGAGTAAATATTATTATGGATACACAAAAGTTAATTGTTGATAAAATTCAAGAAGTACTTGGTTCAACAGACAAAAGCCAGTCTGCTGAATTAAAAAAATTAATTGACCAGGCAGGACATATTTTTGTTGCAGGCGCAGGAAGATCAAAATTGGTGTCAAGTTTTTTTGCAATGAGATTAGTGCATAGCGGTTATAACGTGAGTATGGTTGGAGAAATAGTTACGCCAGCATTAAAAGAAGGAGATTTATATATTGTAATCTCAGGTTCTGGAGGTACGAAGACACTTTTACCTACTCTTGAAACAGCGAAAGCTAAGGGTGCTAAAATTGCAGTCGTTTCAATGAAATCTTCCTCAGCAATGGCAGATTTAGCAGATTTAACTATAAAAATGGGTAATGATGATGTGTTTGCTTTAACAAAAGGTTTACCAATGGGCACTTCATTTGAGCTATCAACACTAGTTTATCTTGAGGCAATTATTGGTGAAATTGTTTTTGAAAAAGACCTTACAGAAGAGGGTATGAGAGCAATTCATGCCAATCTTGAGTAATTTATCTAATTTTAGTATTTTAAAAAAAGACACCCAGGTGTCTTTTTTTATTCTTAGGAAATATATATTTAAAGAAGATTACACTTAATGTTGATAACAAAGATACCTTACAGGCTTGATAGCACCTCATATTATGAGCAAATTCGACATTTAGATTGGCCAATTTTTTTTGATAGCTGCTATCAGCCAGACAGGGAAAAGAGTCAGTACGCACGATATGACATTATCTCAGCAGACCCCTTTATTAAAATTACTTCAGATTTAAATTCAATTAAAGTCAGTGAAAAAAATAAAGTTTTTCATACAAATGAAGATGGGTTAAGAGTTGTTGAGAATTATATAAATAAATATTCAAAAGAATATTCAGAAATTCCATTCATTGGTGGTGCTATTGGATATTGTTCTTACGAGATGAATGAAATTAATAATGAGGATTTTAATTTACCAAAAATTTCAATGGGTATATATGATTGGGCACTGATAGTTGATCATTTTTTACAAGAGGCATATCTAGTAACTACAAATAGCGATGAGGATACAGCTAAGAATTGGGGTAATTATACTAAATTATTGAATGATATTGAGGTTAAAGAAAGCAATAAATTTGTCGTAAAAAATGAAATTGAGGACAAATTGAATTTTGAGGCTTATCGTAAAAAATTTAATGCGGTAATAGATTTTTTAAAGGAGGGAGATTGCTATCAAATAAATCTCTCAAAGCAATACAAGGTTCAGGTTGAAGGCGATAGTTGGCAATTTTATAAAAAATTCAGAAATTCTAATAAATCAAGATATATGGCTTTTCTTGATTTTAGTGATTTTGAAATAATTTCTGGATCTCCTGAGCGTTTTATACAAGTAAAAAATAATGAAGTGAATACGAGACCGATAAAAGGTACCACAGGAAGGCATAAAGATCTGGTTGTTGATCAAAAAAAAGCACAAGCTTTGAGAGAATCTATTAAAGATCAATCAGAAAATTTAATGATTGTTGATCTTTTAAGAAATGATTTAAGTCAAAATTGTGATGTTGGCTCAATAAAAGTCAGTGAATTATTTGAATTAGAGTCTTATCCCAACGTACATCATTTAGTAAGTAATGTTACAGGTAATTTAAAAAAACAATCAAACATGATTCAACTATTTTCTGATTCCTTTCCTGGTGGCTCAATTACTGGTGCTCCGAAAATTCGAGCAATGGAAATTATTAGGGAGCTTGAGGAACATCATAGAGAGCTTTATTGTGGTTCAGTTGTTTATTTCAGTTTTAATAGGTCTATGGATAGCAATATTGCTATCAGAAGTCTATTCAGAAAAGATGATCAATTATATTTTTATTCTGGTGGAGCCTTAACGATTTCTTCCAATGATAAAGATGAATTTCAGGAAATAGAAGATAAGGTAAGGATAATAAAAAATACCATTAATTATTTTAAGGAGAAGCAATAATGATACAAATTTCTGATGAAATAAGAAAGAAGCTTAATGAAAGCCTACCGGAATGGAAGCTTTCAGATGCAAGTATTAATCGATGGATTTCAAGGGATATTTCAACAGAACTAGGAAAGGTGGTAAGGGATATATGGGATTTAGCTGAGGAGGCAAACCATCATCCTGATATTACTCTTGGGTACAAAGGTATTTCAATAGATCTTTTAACTCATGATAAAAATGCAATCACCATTAAGGATGTAAACCTTGCATGTCAAATTGAAAAGTTGATTCTATCTTTGAATTAACTTTTTAAATGAGCCATAGTTTAATAAGATAGTAGGGAGAATTAAGAGGTTTAGAACGGTTGATGTAAATAAACCACCAATAATAATCATCGCCATCGGGCCCTCTATTTCTTTTCCGGGTTGATCTGATCCTATAGCAATCGGAGTCAAGGCCAAGCCCGCAACAAGTGCTGTCATTAGGATGGATGGGAGTCTTTCTTTGGCACCGCGAATACATGTGGCAGTATTCCAGGTGCAGTCTTCTTCATTGATTAAAAATTGATAATGAGATATCAGCATGATGGTATTTCTTAATGTAATTCCAAACAAAGTCACAAATCCAACAAGAGATCCAATAGATATCCAACCACCTGTAAAAGTAGCTGCTAGGACACCACCTATTAAAGCGAACGGAAGGTTAAGTACCGTTAAACATAAATTCGTGAAAGATCCAAATGCGATATACAGTAGTAAAAGAACGACACCTCCTGCAAGAAGTGATTGAGTAATAAGCTCATTTCTTGCCTGCATATTTTCTTGAGCTGCGCCAGTAATTTCATAATAGTTTGCATCATTTAACTGTAATTTTTTTAATTTTTCATTCAGGCTATTGGTGAATTTATCTATATCAACATTATCTATATTTGCTGTGATTGTTTGCACTCTCTTGCCATTTTGATGAAGAATTTTAGATCTTCCATTTTTCTGTGTTATATCAGCTATGTCGGATAAACGTATAATTTGATTTTGGGCATTCATAATAGGTAATTCCCTGATATCAAGTATGTCATCTCTTGATTCCTTATTTAGGGTCACTGCAATTGTTGTTGGTATAATTCCATCGTAAATCTTAGTGACCGGGTAATTATCATAAGCCGCCCTTATAAATTTTAAGACATCTGCCTTATTAATCCCTAAAGAGCTCATTTTTTCTGATCTAAGCTTTATTGATACTTCGGGTGAACCAGGTGGTGATTGCAGTGTAATATCTTTTATTCCATCAATTTCACTTAAAGCTTTACTGATAATTGCTGAATCTTGATCAATTAGATCAAGGTTTTTTCCGTAAAGGTTTATCACTACAGAAGCGTTATAACCCGATATTGTTTCCTCTATTCTCTCGGTTAGAAAAGTATTGATTGCAAAATTAACTCCTACAAACCCTGCCTCTAAATTTCCTTGATCATCTCCATGAAGGGTTAACTTAATTTTTTCTAAAATTTTATCTTGTTCTGGGCCACCTAAACCCTCATCTAATTCGATTTCAAACTCACTGTAGTGTGTCCCAAAGGTATCTGCCCCTAAAGGCGATCTTCCTACCCATTGTGCAATTGATTTAATACCTTCTATTTTTTCTAATTTTTTTGTGACTAGATTGCCTACTCTAATTGATTCTTGCTCAGAGGTTCCAGGGAATGAAGTCATATGCATGATAAAATGACCCTCATGAAGTGGCGGAATAAATTGTGTTTTTAGAAAAGGTAAAAAAGATAAGCCAATTGCAATAATAAATAATGATGAAAAAATTATTAACTTAGATTGCTTTTCTATTGCAACTAAAATAATTTCATATTTCTTCTTAAGAAATCTTACAACGGGCGAGTCTTCTGACTTAATATCTGAATAGCCAATCATTAGGTAACACAGCGCTGGTGTGATGGTTAGGGCAACCAAAAGTGATGCACTGATAGAAGATATGTACGCAACTGCAAGAGGCCCAAATAGCTTTCCAGCAACCCCTGAAAGTGATAATAAGGGAATAAATACAAGAACAATAATTACTGTAGCAAACACAACAGATTTTCTTACCTCCATTGAAGAGTTAAATACAACCTGGTAAAGCGGAAGCGGTTCTTTTTTTTGTTTATTTTGTCGCATCCTTCTAAATATATTTTCAACATCAATAATTGCATCATCAACGACTTCTCCTAATGCAATAGCAAGGCCACTGATAACCATCACATTAAGTCCAAAATTAAAATAGCTCATCACTATGATGGCGGAAAGCAAGGAGAGAGGTATTGCAACTGCTGAAATAAAAGCTGTCTTAAAATTAAACAAGAAAAGATAAAGAATAGATATTACAAAAAAAGCCCCGATGACTATATCAACCCTCAATCCTTTGATGGATGCATCAATAAAATTTGATGGTTTAAATAAGTCAGGAATTAATTCAATATTTTGATTTTTTAAAATGGGTTCGATTACCTTGAGAGCATCCTCTAGTTCTTCGGTTAATTTATAAGAATCTGCATTAAGTTGCCCTTGAATTGAGAGGTATACGCCAGGATTTCCGTTAATTAATGCAGCACTGATTGACGGCTCAAAGCTTTCGATGACATTGGCAACGTCCCTTATCTTGATAACGTTATTTTTATAATTCTTGATAGGAGCAATCTCAATCTCTTGAATAGTTTTTGATTGACCTTGAGTATTAATTATTAATCTTTGGTTAGCATTCTCGATATATCCTCCACCCATCACGAGCGTTGAGTTTTCTACAGCATGAAGAATTTCACCTATTGAAATGTTATATTGATAAAGCTTTTCAGGAATAATCTCGACATGTATTTGTTTGACTTTTCCACCAAATCTATTTACATCTGCAACGCCAGAAACTGCCATTAATTGGGGAATAATTAATGTTTCAGCAACTGTCCTTAACTCAGTTAAATTTTTTGTGTCTGAAAAAATACCAATCCCAAGAACACTTGAGGCGGAAGAGGTAAGTGGTGCAATGGTTGGGATAATTCCAATAGGTAAGGATCTATTTAATTTTGAAAGACTCTCTGAGACAGCCTGTCTATTCTTATGAATATCAGTATCTTCATCAAAAATTACAGTCACCACAGAAAGTCCGGGTATAGATTGGGAGCGCGTTTGCTTAATACCAATTGTTCCAGATATCGCCTGCTCTATTGGTTTGGAGATTGTTGTTTCAACCAGATTTGAAGAGAAGCCTGGAGCCTCAGTTTGAATAATGACTTGCGTAGGGGAGAATTCAGGAAATACATTTAGGGGGCTTTGTTTTATCTGATGTATACCGTAGGCTATAACAATGAAAGCCAACCCAATAATTACGCCGGGATGCCGGATTGAGAAACGAATAATCGAACCCATTTAAAAGCTAGTCCTCGTTTTCGTTTTTAATCTGATACTTAAATTCCTCAGAGAGAAGTAATTGGGCTCCATTTACTACAATCTCATCTTCCTCATTTATAATTCCTTCCTCAACAATCCAGCCATTTGCAGATCCATTTTCTGCCTCTCTCATTCCCTGAAGTGAGCGTCTCACAAAATTTCCATTTTCTTTAATTCTGATATAAGCCCATGGTTGGCCATTACTCCAAACAACAGAAGAATTTGGGATAAGGAGATAGTTTCTTTTGGCATCTGAACTTGAAATAAATGCAGAAACTCTTTCGTTTATCACTAATTTACTATTAGGCGTTAAGTAAAAAAAGTTTTTACCTACAATTGCTTGGTTAACCGAGGGTGCTCGAGATAGAAATTTTGCTCTAATTTCTGATGTACTTGAGATAGATGGAATTATGATTATACTTTGAGGTGCTTGTTGTTCCCGATCTATTTGTGTCATAGATAAACTTATGAGTTGATTATGTCCGGTCAATAATTTTTTTAGAGAATTGTTTTTGTTATTTAATGTATTTGCAAAAACTTCTCCCCATTCCTGCTTAACTTGGATCAATATATTATTCTTTTCATTTTCGTAAATATTTAGCTGATTTTCGAGACCAGTAATTTCAGTTTGTTTTTTTCTTATTGCAAAATCTGAAATATTTTTATCATCCTCATTTAAAATAATTAGAGCCTTTAAATGTTTTTTTTCACTCCTAATTTGATTGTTGATTTTATCAATTAGGTGCTTAACCTTTAAAAAGTTTGTTCTTGCAGTAGTTAGCGATGATATATTTTGGACAATCCCATAGTTCAGTTTCATTTGGTTAGTTAGCGTCTTTTTAACATTTTGATACTGAATGTTGCTATTTTTTTCGACAGCGTTAGGAAGTTTAATTTGTTTGATGCCATTAACAATAGTTGTGTAATCAATAATTATTTCTTCTTCAGATTCGTCTTCTTCAGATTCGTTACCTATTAAATCCTTACTAACCAAAAGCACTATAATCCAAATTAAAATTATTATTATTATTACCTGAGCGACTATAAAAATAGTGGTTTTATTTTTCATAAGCCATAGTTGATTGACGTTGGAAATAATTGATCCTGAAGAACACCCTCTGCCACAACGCCTAAATCAATAGAGGCATGCACAGCTCGATGAATTTCTAAGTCAATATCAAGTAAATTGAACATTTCTTTCTCTAGCTCCATCCTATCAATTTGGCCTTGATCAAATCTTCCTTGAAGTTGTTTGATGAGGATATCCTTAGAAGCTAAAGATTTTTTTGTAACATCCGCATGCTCCTTATTTTTTTGGATAGACAATGAAAGCTCCTCCACTTGATTGTTAATCTCTAGTTCAAAATTTATTATTTTACTTGCTTCAAGCTCTCTGAATAATAATGCACGATCTATAAAAGCTTTATTTCTTTCGGGTGTCTTGAGAATCGTTTGAATTCCAAGCCCCCATACATTATAACCAAAGTCATAAATATAAGCCGGTGTAAATGAAATATCTGGGTACTGTTTTGCAATTTCTAGCTTCAAATTTGCCTCGGCAATTGCATAGCGCGCTAACTTTTGTCTTAAATCAATTCTGTTCACCATTGCAGTTGAGCGCATGACATTTTCATCAACATTTTTGAAATATTGCGAAATATTTGAGGTAATCCTATCCCTTGTTTTTTTTACATCGATAGCTAGCATATTAAATTGTTCAAGCGTGAAGCCAACTAGAGTGGCTAAATTTTTTGTGATATTTAGTTGAATATTTTGATGTTTAGTCAATTCCTTTTGGATGGAATTAAATTTTATTTTTTCACGCATATGTTCTACTTTTGAAACTAAACCGTGATCAAGCCTTTTTTTCATCATATGAAGGATCGACTGTTGAAGGCGAATTTTATTTTTTAGTATCTTAATTAAATCTTGATTTTTTACGTATTCGGCGAGAGCAGTGATGAGGCTGCTCCTTAAGTTCCAATGGATTAACTCTTTTTCAAGAAGAGCCAACTGAGTCTCATTAAACGCAAGTTCATATCTTATCAATCTCTTATTTGCTGTTTCGAAGGTAAAGGTATAGTCAAATTTAAAAAAGTTCTCACTAGGCTCATCGACATCTCCTCTTTCATATTTAAAGCCTAAGGATGATAAAGGTCTCAAGGAAGCTATTTTTTCATTACTTTGTATATACTGTAATTCTAAATCAGCAGTCTTCAATTGAGTATTAAAGTATTTCTGAGTAATTAAAAGTTCATCAATTCCCCAGCTCCTAAAAGGAATCTCATTTGAACTAAAATTATTTTCTCTTAAAAAAGATATAAATTCTGGATCGTTAATGTTTGGTTGTTGATTATTTTGATGGACAACCTCTATATCGACTGGTTTTTCTTGATAATCAATATAGCTGCATGCATTTAAAAAAAGTAATGACATAGCAAATGAAATTTTTATCAACACAGATTTTTGTTTGATTTTCACTTTTTTATATAAATTTCTTAATTTTAGTTTTATTTAAGGATTTTAATGTAATTGCTTATAACTACCAATCAATAATTAAGATTGAATTTTTCGGTCCCTTTTTAGACTAAACTGCTATAATACGCGCTTGTTAGAATAATAAATGTTTACTGAATCAAGCGAGAGTGGCGGAATTGGTAGACGCACTGGTTTTAGGTACCAGCGCCGCAAGGCGTGAGAGTTCGAGTCTCTCCTTTCGCACCAATTTTAGGAATTAAATTACATGGCTGAAGCTTTAGAAAAAATTAGTAATGTTGAGAGAAGAATAAAAGCTACTGTTCCAGTTGCGCCTCTTCAAGATCAAATAGAACAGCGTTTTAAGCAGCTAACTAAAACTGCCCGTGTTCAAGGTTTCCGTCCTGGTAAGGTCCCTTTAAGTATTATCAAAAGACAATATGGACCTGATATCAAAACTGAAATCTATTCAAAAGCTATAGAGGAAAAATTTGGCTCGCTCATCGAGGAAAATAAGATCAGAGTTGCGGGTATGCCAGACATTCAGCATGAGCCTCTAGCAAATATAGATAAGGATTTTGAGTTTACGGCTACCTTTGAAATTTTCCCAGAAATTAAAGATGTGGATGTCAAAAAAATAAACGTCACAGATTATGAAGCCGATGTAAAAGATTCAGATGTCAAAAAAACAATTGATACCATTGCAGTTCAAAGATCTACGTTCACTAAAGTGAAAAGAGCGTCTAAATTGAGTGATAAAGTGAAAATAAAAATGGAATCATTCTTAGATGGAGAAAAAATCGAAGATACTGGCAATGAAAACATTGAATTTGTTCTAGGTGACCCAAAAAGAGTTAAGGAAATAGACAATGAAATTGTCGGTCTCAAAGAAGGTGAAGAAAAAGATTTCGAAGTTAAATATCCCAAAGATCATGAGCCCGAACAACTTGCTAACAAGACTGTTAAGTATCATATCAGGATGCTTGAGGTAACGGAGCCTGTGTTACCAAAAATTGATGCAGAATTTGCTAAAAGTCTAGGTGTTAAATCTGGGGATATCAAACAGATGAATTCTGAAATAAAGGCTTCATTAGTGGAAGAAGTTGCTGTGAGAAGGAAAGCTGCACTTAAGAGACAGATTTTTGACGAGCTTGTTAAAAGTTCGAAAATTGAATTACCTAAGTCTTTGGTTACCATGGAAATACAAAGAATGATGCAAACCATGCAACAAAATATTGAAAGACAGGGAGGTAGCTCTAAGGATATGAACTTCCAACCTGAAATGTTCGAAGGCAGAGCTAGAGAAACTTCAACATTAAGACTTGTTTTGGCAAATTTAGTTGAAAAGAATAAGCTGCAAGCAACTGAAGAGCAAATTAAAGAAAAAGTTAAAAGTTTTGCAAATAATTATGATGACCCTGAAAAGGCTATTTCATGGTTTTATGAAGATAAGCAAAGATTAAGTGAACCAGCCGCGCTTGCGACAGAAGATAACGTTGTTGCTTGGGTTACAGGCCAGTGCAAAAAGACAAATAAGAAAATTTCAGTTGATAAGCTGATGGAGCTCCAGCCTAATGGTTAAAACCGTTGACTCAATAAGTAAATTTTCTGCAAACAATCTTGGTTATATACCGATGGTCGTTGAGCAAAGCGGTCGCGGTGAGAGAGCGTACGATATATACTCAAGATTATTGAAAGAAAGAGTGATCTTCTTAGTAGGACCTATAGATGACATCATGGCTAATGTGGTTGTAGCCCAACTTCTCTTCTTAGAAGCTGAAAATCCAGATAAAGATATTTCTCTATACATTAACTCTCCCGGTGGGTCGGTTACTGCTGGAATGGCAATTTACGATACTATCCAATTTATCAAGCCTGATGTTAGTACTTTATGTATAGGACAGGCTGCAAGCATGGGAGCATTGCTATTAACTGCAGGAGCAAAAGATAAAAGGTTCTGTTTGACAAACTCTAGGGTAATGATTCACCAACCTCTAGGTGGATTTCAAGGTCAAGCATCTGATATAGAGATTCATGCAAAAGAGATCCTGTACTTGAAATCTAAATTAAATGAAATTCTAGCTCATCACACAGGTCAATCTGTAAAGCAAATTGCTGAAGACACTGATAGAGATAACTTTATGAGCTCAGATGATGCGCTTACTTATGGAATTGTGGATAAAGTTATAAATAATAGATCTAACTTAAAATAAGATTTAATATAATGGCTGAAGACTCTAAAGAAAAAACATTACTGTGTTCGTTCTGCGGTAAAAACCAATCTGAAGTAAAAAAATTAATTGCTGGTCCCTCTGTGTTTATTTGTGATGAATGTGTAGATCTTTGCAATGATATTATTATTGAAGAGGGCGACACAGGCAAAGTTGATTCTGAAAAAAATGAAATAGAAAATAATAGACTTACGCCCAAGGAAATATTTTCTGAGTTAAGTGAGCATATCATTGGCCAAGAAGAGGCAAAAAAAAGCTTGGCAGTTGCAGTATACAATCACTACAAGAGATTAAGTTCGATTGGAAAACCCGATAAAAACGATCCAGTTGTTATCTCTAAGAGTAATGTGTTGTTTATAGGCCCTACAGGATCTGGAAAAACACTCTTAGCACAAACATTAGCTGAACTTTTGGATGTTCCTTTTGTGATGGCGGATGCTACTACACTTACAGAGGCCGGTTATGTTGGCGAAGACGTTGAAAATGTAATGCAAAAACTTCTGCAAAAATGTGATTATGATGTTGATAGGGCTCAAAGAGGGATTATATATGTAGATGAGGTTGATAAGATCTCAAGAAAAAGCGAAAACACCTCTATTACCAGAGATGTATCTGGCGAAGGAGTTCAGCAAGCTTTACTTAAGTTAATTGAGGGAACGGTAGCTTCTATTCCGCCTCAGGGTGGTAGAAAGCATCCAAATCAAGAATTTGTGCAACTTGACACTACAAATATTCTTTTTATATGTGGTGGGGCATTTGATGGCCTTGAAAAGATAATTCAACAGAGAACTGAGAAAAATAGTATTGGTTTTGGGGCAGATGTTCATGGGGAAGACGAGAATAAAGATATTGGAAAAATTATTTCTAATGTTGAACCAGATGATCTCATTAAATTTGGCCTAATTCCAGAATTTATTGGAAGACTTCCTGTGATTGCCTCACTTGAGTCACTTGATAAAGATGCGCTTGTAAGAATACTCACTGAACCCAAGAATGCACTTACCAAACAATTTAAAAAATTATTCTGGATGGAAGGTGTTGAACTTGAATTTCGCCCAGATGCAATTGATGAGATTGCTTCACAAGCCATTATAAGAAAAACGGGCGCAAGAGGTTTAAGATCTATTATGGAAGAGTCACTTAAAGAGGTAATGTTTGATTTGCCGGGTGTTAATAATTTGAAAGCAGTTGTGATTGATAGAGCCACTATAAAAGATAAAACTAAACCTTATTTTGTATACTCAAAAGATAAGAAAAAAAATAATCAGTCAAAATAAATCAAGTTACTTGATTTAAAAAAAATCAACACCATAATTTAGTTAACTTAAAATAAAAGTAAAATTATATGAATAAATCCTACCCAATGCTTCCATTAAGAGATGTGGTTGTCTATCCACACTTAGTCATACCACTATTCGTTGGAAGAGATAAATCTATTGCCGCTATTGAGAAGGCAAATGAAGGTGATAAAAAAATTCTTCTTGTTGCACAAAAATCTGCAAATCAAGACGAACCAAAGGCCAAGGATTTATATCGAGTTGGTACATTAGCTACTATTATTCAAACCCTCAAATTACCAGATGGCACTGTTAAAGTTTTGGTTGAAGGGCTCCAAAGAGCCAACATTAAAAAATTAACAGAAATCAATGATTCCTGGACAGCAGAAGCATTACTCGTTAAGACTCGTGAACCAAAAGATAAAAATACTAAGGCGTTTATGAGATCAGTTTTTTCTCAGTTCGACCAGTATGTCAAACTTAATAAAAAGATTCCACCTGAGATATTATCTTCACTTACTTCTATCACTGAGCCAGGAAGATTAGCTGACTCAATAGCTGCAAATCTTTCATTAAAGCTTTCTGAGAAACAAAAAATACTTGAGACTTTTGAGGTTAAAAAAAGACTAAATTTACTTCTTGAACTCATGGAGGCAGAAATTGATATTCTCCAGGTAGAGAGAAAAATTAGAGGCCGAGTCAAAAAACAAATGGAGAAGTCACAAAGAGAATATTATTTGAATGAGCAGGTCAAGGCTATCCAAAAAGAATTAGGTGATTCTGATGAGGGAGCAGAGTTCGATGAACTTCAAGAAAAAATCAATAAGACTGAGATGTCAGTCGATGCTAAAGATAAATGTTTATCTGAACTTAAAAAATTAAAAATGATGTCACCCATGTCTGCAGAAGCCTCTGTTGTCAGAACATATATCGAAACAATAGTGAATTTACCATGGAGTAAAAGCACGAAAATAAATCATGACTTAAGTACTGCTGAAATCACTCTTGATAATGATCATTACGGGCTTGAAAAGGTGAAGGAACGTATTGTCGAATATTTAGCTGTCCAGCAAAGGGTGGATAAATTAAAAGCACCAATTCTATGCTTGGTAGGTCCTCCGGGGGTTGGTAAAACATCTCTAGGTCTAAGTATTGCAAAAGCGATAAATAGAAAATTTATCAGAATGGCACTCGGCGGGGTACGCGATGAAGCCGAAATTAGGGGGCATCGAAGAACTTATATTGGCTCTATGCCAGGGAAAATTCTTCAGAATATGACTAAGGCTGGAGTGACAAACCCCTTATTTCTTTTAGATGAAGTAGATAAAATGGGCCAGGATTTTAGAGGTGATCCATCCTCTGCATTACTTGAAGTTTTAGATCCAGAACAGAATCATACATTTAATGATCACTACGCAGAAATAGAATACGATTTGTCAAACGTTATGTTCGTAGCCACTGCTAACTCAATGAATATACCAGAACCTTTATTAGATAGGATGGAAATTATCAGGCTACCAGGATACACAGAAGCTGAGAAAGCTAATATTGCAAATAAACATCTTCTTCCTAAACAACTAACCGCTCATGGCTTAAAAAAGTCAGAGGTCAAGGTAACCTCTAAAGCAATTAAAGACATCATTCAATATTATTCTAGAGAAGCTGGGGTCAGGAAGCTTGAGCAAGAAATTTCGAAGATTTGCCGAAAAGCGGTAAAAAAATTACTCACAAATAAAAAAATTAAAAATATCAAAGTAAGTAGCAAAAATATCCAAGACTACTTAGGCGTTAAAGTTTTTGATATCGGCCTTGCTAGTAAAAAAAATCAAATTGGCCAAGTAACTGGCCTTGCATGGACTCAAGTAGGCGGTGAACTTCTGACTATTGAAACAGTAGTTGTTCCTGGGAAAGGAAAAACAATAATCACTGGTAAGCTAGGGGATGTGATGCAGGAATCTATTCATGCTGCGATGAGTGTTGTCAGAAGTAGGGCGGATATACTTGGTATTGCAAATGATTTTTATGAAACAAAAGATATTCATATTCACTTCCCTGAAGGTGCAACCCCTAAGGATGGCCCAAGCGCTGGAATAGGAATTACAACTGCCATAATATCAAGCCTCACAAATATTCCAGTTTTTAACGATGTCGCTATGACAGGAGAAATTACCCTAAGGGGGGAGGTATTAGCTATTGGTGGGTTAAAAGAAAAATTATTAGCTGCTCACAGGGGAAATCTCAAGAAAATCCTAATCCCCGAGCAGAATTTGAAAGATTTGGTTGATATTCCTTCAGATATAAAAGATGCATTGAATATCATTCCAGTTAGATGGATTGATCAGGTGATTGAGTTAGCGTTAACGAAGCAACCCAGTAAGAAAAAAGATAGGGTTAAAACTGAGCACAGCCCACAAAAGAAATTAGTGGAAATTAATAAGCCAATCGCCCATTAGCATCACTGTTTTACTGGCAATCTTACTAACTTTATTGTAAAATTGCCGAGCTCAAATTTGACAATTTGGGTGCTTAGCTCAGTTGGTAGAGCGTCGCCCTTACAAGGCGAATGTCACAGGTTCGAATCCTGTAGCACCCACCAGTATAGGAGTGGTAGTTCAGTTGGTTAGAATACCGGCCTGTCACGCCGGGGGTCGCGGGTTCGAGTCCCGTCCACTCCGCCAATTATTTATAAAGCTACTTTAAAAGTAGCTTTTATTTGAGGTGAAAGAACTTAATAAGTAATAAGCAGTCTTACAGAGAAATTTACTTAGCCATATTATGCTTGATAAAATAAGAAATAATACACAGTCAAAATTTGCCAAGATTGTTCTTGGTATCATCATTATTCCATTTGCACTCTTTGGAATAGACTCATATTTAAGTTCAATCGGAGACGACGTATATGCAGCAAAAGTAAATGGCGAGTCAATTACTATCCAGAGTTATCAAAACGCTTTAAATCGAGTCAAGGACCAATTCCTAAATCAAAATACACCCCCAGATCCTGCTATTTTTGAAACAGCAGAGTTCAGAAAAAGTGTTTTAGATGGAATGATCGCTTCAAAGCTAGTTGCTCAAGAAACATCTAGAGCAAATTTTGTTATTAGTGATAGTCAGCTTAGTCAATATATATTGGGAATGCCAGGGTTTCAAAGAAATGGTAAATTTGACCAAGAGGCTTATGATAACCTAGCTATGAGACAAAACTTAACACCAAAAAAACTCGATGAACTGATACGTAAAGATCTTGCAAAGCAACAAGTGAAAGATAGTTTAAATAAGTATGTATTTGTGACAAAGGAAAAGATACAAAAATTAGTTGACTTGGCATACCAGAAAAGAGATATAAGTATGCTAGAACTTCGCCTTGATGATTACTTCAAAAAAGTTAAGGTAACTGATGAAGAAATACAAAAATATTACGAAGAAAATCCAAATAATTTTATTATGCCAGATCAAGTTAAAGTAAATTTCTTACTTTACTCGGTAGCAGAAATTTTACCGACAGTTGAAATTTCAGATGAGGAGGTTAAGCAATACTTTCAAGATAATAAGGCACAATTTGAAGCTTCTCAGCAGAGAAGAGCTAAGCATATTTTATTTCTTACTGATTCAGATATGACGGATGAACAAGTTGATGAGGTAAAACAATTAGCTGAATCTGTTAGAGAAAAAGCAATTAAAAATCCAAAGAATTTTGATGATTTGGCAAAAGAATTTTCAAAAGATACAGAGTCTGCAAAAAATGGTGGTGATTTAGGTTTTTTTTCCAGAGGAATGATGGTCAAAGAATTTGACGAAGTAGTTTTTGATATGAAAGTAGGGGACGTTTCCCCTTTGGTTAAAACTCAGTTTGGATTTCATATCATTAACTTAACAGACATCAAAGGTGAAGAGGTCACTTTTGAATCAGTCAAGGCTCAAATTAAAGGCGAGATACTCTATTCAAAAGCTCAACAGATCTATGCGGAAGGTGCTGAAGAATTTTCTAATTTGATTTATGAGAAATCAGATTCCTTACAACCTGCAGCAGATAGATTTAACCTTTCTATCCAAGAAAGTCAGTGGCTGACACTTGATACAGCGACAAAATTTTTTAATAATGAAGCTTTTGCACAGGCTGTGTTTGATCCAGAGGCTATTGAAACTAAAAGGAATATTAATGCAATTGAGGTTTCACCAAACAATTTAATTTCAGCACAAGTAGTTGATTTTAAGCCAAGCGCCCCAAGAACTCTTGATGATGCTAAGGAAGAAATCAGGGAGTACTTAACAAGAGTAAATGCGCAAAAACTGATGGTTTCTGAAGGTGAAGAAATGATCGAAGGTTTAAAAGCTAAATCTGAAAAAGTAGAGTGGATAGATGAATTAGTTATTGATAAGGTCGATCCTCAGGGCATCTCTAAACCGATTGTTAGAGCGATATTTAGTATGAATCAAAATAATTTACCTACATATGAGGGTATTTATGACCCTGCTACTGATGAATATATTATTATCAAATTAAATAATGTTATTAGCGATGAAGTGACTGATAATTTATCTAAAGATATTTACCGCGATGAATATGTATCAGCATTGAAAAAAGAGATTGATAATGCATACGTAGAAGACTTAAGGTCAATGGCAGACATTGAATATAACCCACAGGTGATTGGATTTTCAAACTAAATTCAAATTAGTCTATAGTTCCAGCCGCAGTTATATTCATGCCTGCATCAACATAGGTAACTTCACCAGTAACTCCAGATGCAAGATCACTGCATAGAAACGCAGCAACATTCCCAACTTCGTCTGTAGTGATATTTCTTTTCAGTGCAGCATGTTTTTGATTAAATTCATACATTTTGTCAAAATTTGCAATACCAGATGCTGCGAGCGTTTTTATAGGGCCAGCAGAAACCGCATTTACTCTAATATTTTTAGCGCCTAAACTATGTGCCATATATCTCACATTAGCTTCTAAACTTGCTTTAGCAAGCCCCATGACGTTGTAGTTTGGCATTGTTCTTTCTGCACCAAGGTAGCTTACTGTAAGCAGGCTAGCATTATCATTTAAATAGGGAAGCGCAGCTTTTGCTAATGCAGTAAAGCTATACGAACTAATGTCGTGTGCAATCTTAAAATTTTCTCTAGTTGTCGATTCAACAAAATCACCAGTTAGCGCATCCCTTGGTACAAATGCAACAGAATGAACAACTACATCAAAAGTTTTCCAATATTCTGAAAGTAAGGGGAAGATTTGGTTTATATGATCATCTGAGGAAACATCACACGGCAAGACAATATTTGAATCAAAGTCATTTGCTAATTTCTCCACACGTCCTTTGTGTTTTTCCATCTGATAGGTAAAAGCTAATTCAGCTCCCTGTTCCCGCATGCTTTTAGCAATTCCGTATGCAATTGAGCGGTCACTTAGTAAACCAAGAATCAAAACCTTTTTATCTTTAAGAAAACTCATAAAAATCCTTTTTGCAAATAATTATTTATTTTTTGGATCGAGTACATCCCTCAAACCCTCGCCCAAAAGATTATAACCTAATACTGTGACTAGAATAGCCAGGCCTGGAAATAATGATAACCACCATGCAAACTGAATGTATTCTTTTCCGTCTGTTAAGATATTTCCCCAAGAGGCTGTCGGTGCTTGAACGCCTAGTCCAAGAAAGCTGAGACCAGATTCTATTAAAACAGCGCTTGCAATTCCAAGAACAGAGCTCACGATTATTGGTGTGAGGCTGTTAGGTAAGAGATGTTTTGTGATAACTTTTCTATTACTTGTTCCCATTACTATTGAAGCAAGCACGAAATCTCTCTGCCTTAAGCTTAAAAACTCTGCTCTGACCAGACGAGTAACTCCCATCCAGGATGTTAAACCAATGACAATCATGATATTCCAAATAGAGGGTGTTAAAAAAGCGATTACGGCCAAAATTAGGAAAAAAGTTGGTATGGACAACATGATATCCACCAAACGCATAATTAAAGAATCTATCCATCCGCCATAAAAACCTGCAATCGACCCGAGAACGATCCCAATTAAAGTCGCTATACCAACTGCTACAAATCCAACAAAAAGCGATATTCTTGCCCCATATAGCATTCTTGATAGGACATCTCTTCCTAAGCCATCTGTTCCCATTAAATGCTCTGAAGAGGGCGGCAAAAGAATGGAATTTATATCAATATAATTTGGATCATAAGGACTTAAAATTGGAGCGAATACTGCAACAAATAATATTATCGTGATAATAATAAATCCAATAATAGCTAAGGGGTTCCCTTTGAAAACTTTCACTTGACTAAGCCCTTCCTTATCCTTGGATCAGCCCAAGCATATCCAATATCAGCAATCAGAGTTCCTAAAAGGGTTAAAACAGAACCAATAGTTAGAATGCCCATGATAACTGGAAAGTCCCTCATTAAAACTGAGTCATAAAAAAGTTTACCCATACCAGGAATAGCAAAAATAGACTCCGCTATTACAGAACCACCTATTAAACCGGGTATGGAAAGTCCTATAATAGTAATCAGGGGAAGTATGGCGTTTTTTAACGCGTGTGTGAAAATTATATTCTTTTCTTTTAGCCCTTTTGATCTGGCAGTTGTAATAAAGTCTTGATGAAGAACATCCAGCATTCCGTTCCTAACATACAAAGATATGCCAGCAAGGCCACTAAGCATAGATATGGAAACAGGTAAGATTAAATGTTTTAGAAGATCAAAAAATTGACCCACTTGTGAGAAGCTCTTGTAATCGAGTGAGTGAAGCCCTGATATTGGGAGCCACTGGTTCATTACTCCAGTCCAGTACATGAGAAGAAGTGCAAGCCAAAATCCAGGAATTGCAAATGCAACAAATATAAAAAAAGTAATTGATCTGTCAACTATAGAGTTCTGTTTTACAGCTGAAATTGTCCCTAATATGATTGAAACTGAAAATATTAAAAAAATACCAATCAAATTAATAATGAGTGTGATGGGAAGTGATTCTTGAATGAGCCCTTTAATAACATTACCACTCTTATCTTTTTTTTCCCATAAAACTGGCCTTTGGTGGGATGCAAACGAATTGCCAAAATCTAACTTAACCATCCTTTTTAACCATAATCCATATTGCACAATTACAGGTTTATCTAAGTTGTAAAGCTCTCTTAATTTCTGTCTGGATTCTTCAGAAGCTTTTGGGTTAAATGAAGCTTCAGATGATGTAATATCTCCGGGAGCTAAATGCATTATGAAAAAGGATATAAGGCTTATGCCGATAAGCATCGGAATCATCCATAAAATTCTTTTTATTAAGTATTTAATCATCTATCAGCCAACTCATTTCTTCTTAAACTTTTAGGAATAAACCAATCATAGCTATTGTGATATATGCCTGCAGGGGGTGAGGGTGATTTAATTCCTTTAATCCGCTTATTAACTGCAGTTAATCCATATCCAGCATAGAGGTATACGATAGGTGAATCATCTAATAAATACTCTGAAAATTCATGATAGATTTTCTCTCTCTTATCTAAATCTAATTCTCGCCTTCCTTTTTCTAAAAGCATATCAACTTTTTCATTTTTATAACCAATGAAATTAAATTGCCCAGGGCCTTGTTGGGATGAGTGCCAGATATTAAACTGATCGGGGTCTAGTGACAAACTCCAACCAAGAACAACTACATCGAAGTCACCAGTTTTTATAAACCTATTAACAAAGCTTGCCCATTCAATAACCCTTATAGTTACTTTGATTCCAATTTCCTTGAGCCTGCGTTGGATTAGTACTGCGGTCATTTCACGTTGTTTGTTCTGATTTGTAATAATTTCGAATTCTAAAATTTTTCCATCCTTAACAAGAAAATTTTCAGGTGACATTTTAAATCCAGCCTCTTTAAGTAAACCAAGAGCTTTCTCTGGATTGTAGGCGTAAGGCTTTAAGGATGGGTTATTCCAACGCGTTCCGGGTTTATATGGGCTTGATATTGGCTCCCCGAGGCCTAATAGAACACCTTTAATTACCTCTTCCTTATTGATTGCATAATTTATAGCTTGCCTAACTTTTTTATTGTCAAAGGGTTCTCTTTTGAGGTTAAAGCCTAAGTAGGTGTAACCATTGCCCATCTCTTTGTAAAGACTTGTTTTATTTTCAAGTTTTGGTTTCGCTGGGAAAACTCTTTTGAATTGGATTGGGTTGATATTCATCAGGTCAATGTTTCCAGCTGAAAGCTCTAAAAACTGAGAGGAGGTGTCAGGGATAATTCGTGAGGTAAGTTTATCGATATGAGGAACTCCAAGCACGCCATTTTCACTTTTAACAAGATTTACCTGCTGACCGCTAACCCAATCACCAAGCTTATAGAAGCTTGATCCTGTGGGTTTTCTTGAAAAAAAAGTATTATTGATGTCTTCATTTTTTAATATGTGTGCCGGTAGTATCTCAAGAGATGCCCATGTATCAAGGGCTGGGGCATAATTGTCATCATATGTGACAATAAATGTATGTTCATCGGGAGTTTTAGCTTCACTCACGAGTGTGTAATCTGATGCATAGGGGGTTCTTGTTTTTGGATCCGTAATTAGATTCCAAGTAAAATAAACATCTGCGCTCGTTAATGGCATACCATCAGACCATTTCAACCCTTTCTTTATTTTAAAGGTAATGGTTTTTTGGTTATCAGATATATTCCAACTTTCTGCAATATCAGAGGTAAAGTTTAGATTTTCATCATATCTAATGAGAGAGCTAAAGATTTTACTAGCAATTGCGCTTGATGCACCATCACCAGCTATCATTGAAATGAGGTTACTCGGTTCAGCAGACATTGCATTTATAAGCACACCTCCATCAGATAATTTATTATCATTAAAATCAATAACTTCAGAATTATTGTTTGAGCAACTTATTAGAAAAATAAGTACATAAAAAGCTATTAAAAATTGTTTCAAATTTAATCTCTAATCTATTTATTGAGGAATATCTATTGTCGTACCTATGATTATTATATGTGAATCAAGTTCATTAAACTCTTTTAAGTCTTCAATAGAAACTCTATATTTTCTTGCGATACCGCCAAGGGTATCACCCTTAGAAACATGATGTGTTCCCACGGACGTATAATTATAGCCACCTGTTCCCTTGAGTGTATATTTGCTCTTCAAAGCATTACTTCTTGGGATTAAGACAGTACTATTTTTTCTAAATGTAACCCTGCCGTTCAAACTATTAATACGCTTAAATGTACTTAGATTTATATCAAATTTCTTCGCCACTTTCATAATCGATTCTTTTCGTTTTGGCTTATATAAAATCCAATTTGATAGAGGCTTGTTATGCGCAGCAAGGTTTGTATTGTAAGTCTTAATTTTATGTTTGGGTAAAAGGATGGTCACGGGTTCAGATTCTTTTGGAATCAGTGGTCGTTTATGGTGAGCATTGAGTAATTCAAATTCTTCCGCGGATATATCTGCTAATTTAAGAATAAGATCAATATCCATTTGTTCAGCCAATGTGATCTCACCAAAATATGGAACATTTGGTATCTCTGGAACGTCAACGTTATATTTTGATGGATCTTGAATTATATGCTTCATTGCAATAAGTTTTGATACATATTCATCGGTCTCTCTCGGAAGGCTTATCGTGTAGTAGTCGGTAGCCCTTTTCCTTCTTTTATTTTTTTTAATTTCTCTTGCTACTTTTCCTTCACCAGCATTATAGCCAGCAAGCGCTAGCTCCCATGTGCCAAACTGTTTATAAAGTTTTTCTAGGTAATTAAGTGATGCGTTAGTTGATAAAATTACATTACTTCTCTCATCCTTCCACCAATTTTGCTCAAGTCCGTAGTTTCTTCCAGTTGATGGTATAAATTGCCATAGCCCGACAGCTTTCATATTTGACCTAGCAATTGGATTGTATGCACTTTCAATAATTGGTAGTAAGGCTATTTCCATTGGCATATTTCTTTTTTTGACTTCCTGAACCACGTAGTAAATATATCGCTTTGTTCTCTCAAACATTCTGTATGTATAAACGGGATGCTCACTATACCAACGCTCATATTTTTTTACGACTTTTTTTGCCCACTTCTTTTTTGGGTCTGGAATTCCGTAGCCTTCATTAACAATATTCCAGATATTTTCTGGCCTTTCAAGAATGAGAATTTCTCTTTGAGAATTAGTATTTTTATCATTACTATGAGACATCTTATTGCCTGAAATATCATCTACATATTCAAAAGTTTGTTGTTGAGCATTTACACAATGACAGTGATCTTCATTAGATTCTGCTTTGAGATTGTGAGTAAAGCTAATGGCAATAGCTAAGTAAATAAGATAGATATATTTTTTAAATTTAACCATCTTAAAAGCTATCCTTTCTTTTTCTTCTTTCTGTAAATTGATCTAAGTTTTTAGATCGAAGAAATGGGTTTGTTTTAAGCTCTTCATCGAGTGTCGAGGGTAAAGTTATTTCCTCATTCAACAAATTAAATTTTCTTGAAATAAGATGCTGATTATCTCTCTCTATGGTTAATGCAAATTCGATATTTTTTTTTGTATATTCATGTGCACAATATACTTTTATTCTCGATGGTAGGGTTGATATTATCTTGAGTGAATTAAGCATTTGTTGGTGAGTTCCTTCAAATAACTTTCCGCATCCACAGCCAAATAATGTATCACCACAAAATAAATGGTCTTGGTCAGCAAATACAATATGATCAAGCGTGTGTCCAGGTGTTTCGATTACCCTAAATGAAATTCCAAGATCTTCAATATTAACAAGTGAATTATTACCTACAATTTTGTAGTTAAAATTAAAGTTATTTTTTGAACCAAAAATTTTAACATTTGGGTAAGCTTTAATTAAATTATTTATCCCACCTATATGATCTGCGTGTTTGTGAGTAATCAAGATAGCCCTTAGGTTTAGATTTTCATTTTGAAGTAAATCTAAAACTGGTTTTGAATCACCTGGATCAACAATAACTGCATCTTTTTTTTTCTTGATAATCCAAATATAGTTATCTGTAAAAGATTTAATTGGATGTATAGATATACTCGAATTTTTTGGTAGACTGAATTGCATATATATTTGAAATTTTACTATAGATTTATGGAATATTTTTAAAATGAATTGGTTTGATAGTAAAACGGGAGAAAGTCTTGTTGATTTTGAGCAAAAAATAGTTCAGGAGTATCTTGAGCAAAAATTTGGCTACTATGCTCTTCAGCTTGGTGATCATGAGAAAAATTTAATTCAAAATGCCAAGGTGAAGTATCATATATTTACAAGGGGTAAAGAAAAGAATATAAATCTTGATCCAGAGTGGTTACCATTTAATTTTGATTCAATAGATCTAACTCTGTGCTTTCATTCATTTGAAGGGGTTAAGAATCCGCAGAAATTCATGGATGAATTGCATAGGGTAACTATTTCAGGTGGATATGTAATTTTGTGTGGATTCAATTTATTCAGTTTCGCTGGTTTGAGAAAGATGATAAAGTTTGATAACTTTTCTCCATGGAATGGTAATTTTTTAAGTATTACAAAAATTCAAAATTTATTGAAGCAATCTGGATTTACTATACGAGAATCAAAATTGGAACATTTTCAGCCAATTTTCTCTGATAATAAACCAAATTTTAGTAACAAGTTAGAGATGATAGGAAACAGGTGGTTTCCTTTGCTTGGGAATGTTTATTTCCTGGTTGCTGAGAAAGTTACATTATCTAAGATCCCTAAAAAACAGAAATGGAGCCGAATTAAGCAAAGAATAACGGCAATTACTAAAATATATGATTAAAATTTATACAGATGGAGCATGCAAAGGTAACCCAGGTGTCGGGGGGTGGGGCGCCTTAATTCTAAAAGATGAAAAAAATATTGAGTTATTTGGTGGTGAGAGAGAAACAACAAACAACCGAATGGAACTAATGGCGGTCATAATGGCGTTAAAGGAAATATCATCATCAACTGAATTAACGATTTATACAGATTCTACTTATGTTCAGAAAGGTATTAGTGAGTGGATTAAGAATTGGAAGATGAATAATTGGAGATCAAGTAGCAAAAAGCCAGTTAAAAATAAAGATTTATGGATTGAATTAGATGAGGCATCAGCATCAAGAAAAATTAATTGGGAATGGGTAAAAGGACACGCTGGCAATGAAGGTAATGAGAAAGCAGATGAATTGGCGAATAAAGGCGTTATATCAATGATGGATAGAATATGAGGCAGATATTTTTAGATACCGAGACAACAGGTCTTGATCCCAATCAAGGGCATCGAATAATTGAAATTGCTGCTGTTGAGATCAATAACCGACAATTATCAGAAAACCAGTTCCATATTTACGTAAATCCAGAACGTGATATTGATGCTGCAGCGCAGGAGGTTCATGGAATTACACTAGAATTTTTAAAAGATAAAAGTTTTTTTCAGGATATAGCAGGGGACTTTTTAAATTTTATACAAGGTAGTGAGCTAATAATTCACAACGCTCCTTTTGATATTGGTTTTTTAAATATGGAGCTTGGGAGAATAGGGCTTTCAAGAATCGAAGATCATATAGAAAAAATAACAGATTCGTTAGTGATGGCAAGAGAATTAAGGCCAGGCCAAAGAAATAACTTAGATGCTTTATGCAAAGCTTATAAAGTTGATAACTCTAAAAGAAGTCAACATGGTGCACTTTTAGATGCACAATTATTAAGTGAGGTTTATTTAGCGATGACGAGAGGCCAAGAGGATATTGCGATAAATTTTTCAGAAGACAAAAAAAAATTACACCTTGATAGAGTTGATCAAAATAAACTAAAAGTGATTCTAGCAAATGATGAAGATTTAAAGTCTCATGAGGCTTACCTTGACAAGATTCAAGCGAAGACATCCTGGTAACATTATGTTTTATATACGAGCGTCTGCCCAGTTATTAGGGGTCTCATAGAGCCTTACTTTGATTGGCCTTATGGTTTTGCCAAATTCTTTTTTAAAAGCAATAGATAGTAACTCAAGGGCAGTGACTGCCATATTTTCAGCTGTTGGAACTCTTTTAAGTATTACAGTTTTATGGTTATCCAATGAGTTTAGAAAATTAATGACCTCTAAATCTTTTTCAAATGCAATAAAGGCATGATCCCATTCATCAACTATGACCTTTTTGATTAGATTTTTTGCATCCTTAAAATCCATTACCATTCCAAAATCAGAGTCAACAATCTCCTCAATAATTTCGCCTTTAATTGTTACTTCAATCGCATATCGATGACCATGAAGATTTTTACATACACTTTTATGGTTTGGAATTCTATGCCCTGCATCAAATTCCATTCTTGTTGTAATTTCCATTATTTGTTTTTATCAATAGCTTGAATTCTGATAGAGGCTGGTGGGTGTGAGTGATAAAATGCAGAATACAATGGGTCCGGGGTAAGTGTAGAAGCATTATCTCGATAGAGTTTAATTAAAGATTTTTTTAGATCGGCTGAGCTGGCAAATTCGCAAGCATACTCGTCTGCCTCAAATTCATATTTTCTTTGAAGGCTGCTTATAAAAGGTGAAATAAAAAACATCACAAAAGGTAATAACACCAATGAAAATAAAACAAGAAAATTAGCATCATTCAGATTATTAATTCCTAAGCCATTAAAGAAATCAGAAGAGTCTTTTAGTCCACCTAAAAAATACAAGCTTAAAAATATTAAAATAATCTGAATTAATAATAATTTTTTTACATGATTTCTCTTAAAGTGACCAAGCTCATGCGCAATTACCGCCTCTATTTCTTTAGAGTTTAATTTTTCAAGTAAAGTGTCGAAGAAAATAATTCTTTTGGTTTTACCGAACCCACCAAAAAATGCGTTTCCATGGGTGCTTCTCAAGGAGCCATTCATTTCAAATAAACCACTGGATTCAAAGCCACATCTTTTAAGTAATTTTTCTATACTCTTTTTTAAGTTTTTATCTTTGATAGGTGTATATTTGTTAAACAATTGCTTTAATACAGGAGCCAACGCTACACCAACTAGTGCTAGAACGCTTAGGAAAATCCAAAGCCATAGCCACCATTTATTTCCCAGTTCAGATAAAATCCAGAGCGCAGCAATTGAAATTATCATTGACAGAATAATCATTATTATTATTGCCTTTATTTGATCTATTAAAAATAAACGGGGAGTCATTTTGTTGAAACCAAATTTTGTTTCGATTACAAATGTTTGATAAATGGAGGAGGGAATGCTTATTAAATGAAGCACAACAAACACGCTTGTTATGACTATAGCACCATTTAGAAGGCTGCTTTGAAAGAAATATCCCATAAGATCATTTATATAGTTTATACCACCACCTAAGGTAAGTAAGAATAAAACTCCTGCGCTATAGAAAAGCTCGATTGAATTAAAGTTTATTTTTGAAACTGTATAATCCGCAGCTTTTTTATGGTCAGCTAACTTGATAACTTTGGCAAAAGCCTCAGGAACTTTTATTTTATTTTTTAAAACAAACTGTTTTTGTCTTGTGCCGAGATAAAATTCAACAACGGCTGTAAAAATTAATAAAAAAATAAAAATAAATTGATAGCTCTCTGCCATATCTTATGCTCTATAATGTCAAAGATAGTATTGTGCAGTAAAAATAAGCTAAAAGTAAGTCTGAAGCTTTAAATCTAAGTATCAGATAATAATTTTAATGGAAATCATGATGAGCAAAAATCATAATAATTTGATCTGGATTGATATGGAGATGAGTGGACTAAACTCACAGACAGATAAAATCCTTGAAATTGCAATTATTATTACAGATCCTTTTCTAACTATTCTTGAAGAGGGGCCGGTTGTTGTCTTGAATCAATCAAACGATGTTTTAGCAAAAATGGATGCCTGGAACCAATCAACCCACGGAAAATCTGGATTGATTGAAAAAGTTAAAAACTCAACAATATCTGAAGAAGCTGCCACTCATCAATTAATTGAGTTTATTTCCAGGTATGTGGGAAAAAATAAATCCCCAATGTGTGGAAATTCAATTTGTCAGGATAGAAGATTTTTAGCTAATTACATGCCTGATCTTGAATCTTATTTTCATTATAGAAATTTAGATGTGAGCGTTTTTAAGGAATTGGCTAAAAGATGGAAACCAGAATTAATTGATGGATTTAAGAAGGGTGGTAAACACGAGGCATTGGCAGATATTAGAGAATCTATAGAAGAATTGAAGTATTACAGGGAACACTTTATTAAAATTTAAATTATGTTTACCCTTTCAAATTTTCTTTTTGTTGGAATAGGTGCTGCATTAGGAGCATGGCTTAGATGGATTTTAACTTACTTCTTCTCAACACTTGATCCTAGCTTACCTCATGGAACACTTGCAGTTAATCTTATTGGTGGTTTGCTAATTGGTTTATCATTCGCAGCAATGCAAAGTTCTGCAATCGAGGTTTCTGAGGAGGTAAGGTTAATTTTAAATGTTGGCTTTTTGGGGGCTCTAACTACTTTTTCAACATACTCACTAGAGATATTCCACCTATTTTTAAGAGGTGAAGTGATCTTGGGGGTAATTTTTGCATTACTCAATGCTTTAGGTGCGCTTCTTTTCTGTTTTCTTGGCTGGTCTTTATTTAACCTTTTTTTTAAGTAGCCTTCTTTTTCCTTGGCTTCGAAGGGGCCTTAGCTTTTGTTGTTTTGATCTTTTTAGTCTCAACCATCACTAACTTTTCTGTTTCTTTTTTCTCAGATTTCTTTTTTTGCCAATCTGCGACTTTTTTGGTTGATGGTTTTTTAGGCTTATCTTCTAATGGTTCATCTAAAGATTTACTTGATGTTTCAACAAGCTTAAGACCAACACTGTTTAAGTCTACCTCAGGTAATTTTTCAGCTTTTTTCTTAGGCTTGGATGCGGCGGGTTTTTCTGCTAAAACTGGTTTTTCTATAACTTTTTTCTTATTTGATTTCTTTTGATCTTTTGCTTTTGTTTCATTATTTTCGGTTTTAACATTTATATTTTCCTGAATAATATCTTTGGCGACCTTATCTTTATTGTTCGTTTTCCTATTTTGATTATTTCTTCTATTACGGCCATTTCTCTGATGTCTATTCGATTTATAGTTTTTTGAATCTTCTTCGCTGGTTACTTGTTCTATATTATTTTTTTTATCATGATCTTTGTTATCATCATCATCATTATTATTAGATGAAATTAAATCTTTAATAAAGCCAAAGATAGATTTATTTTTCTTACCTAAATGATTTGGGACTATTTGTTTAACTGCTGGCTGTAATTTTTCTTGTTTTATGTCAGCTTTGTTATTTCTTTCTATATTCTCTTCAAGAGGTTGTTCTACAATTGAGTAGCTTGCCTTCCCATTATTTTGAGCAGATCGATCAAGATGATATTTTGGTATTTCGAAATACCTATTTGGAATCACTATTACTTCACATTCTGTTTTGATTTCTATTTCTTTTATGTCTTTTCTTTTTTCATTTAAAAGTAGGGTAGCTACTTCAATTGGTAACTGGATTGATACACTATATTGCTTATCTTTATTGCATTCTTGTTCAATCAATCTCAACATTGACAAAGCTGTTGATTGAATGTCTCGCACCCTTCCTGTTCCTTCACATCTTGGACATATCCCACTAATTGATTCACCTAGGCTTGGCCTTAGTCTTTGCCTAGACACTTCAAGAAGTCCAAATCGTGAAATTTTATTTGTTTGAATTCGTGCTTTATCATGCTTTAATTCGTCACGCATTTTATTTTCAACATTTCTCTGATTTTTTTGGTTTTCCATATCAATAAAATCAATTACTATAAGTCCACCAATATCTCTTAATCTTAATTGTTTTGAAATTTCAGTAGCAGCCTCAATATTTGTATTAAATGCAGTGCTCTCAATATCTCTTCCTTTTGTTGACCTACTTGAATTGACATCAATGGATACCAAGGCTTCAGTGTGATCAATCACAATTGCGCCCCCAGACGGAAGTTGTACCTCTCTTAAAAAAGCAGATTCAATTTGATTTTCGATACCAAATTTTGTAAATAGCGATAATTCATCATCATAAAATTTTATTCTATCTGCATAATTTGGCATTACATGTGACATGAATTGATGTGCTTGATCATAAATTGATTTTTTATCTATTATGATTTCTTCAATATCCGTATTAAAGTAATCACGAATAGCCCTCACAACTAAATTACTCTCTTGGTAGATTAAGAATGCTCCAGATTGTGCCTCAGCAGCACCTGCGATTGCGCTCCATAGCTGATTCAAGTAATCTAAATCCCATTGTATTTCTTCAACAGATGCGCCAATACCAGCAGTTCGTCCAATGATACTCATACCTTTTTTAACTTTTACCTGAGCAAGTATTTCTTTAAATTGCGATCTTTCCTCACCTTCAACTCTTCTTGAAATACCTCCGCCATCATTGTTGTTTGGCATCAAGACAATATAACGCCCAGCAAGTGACAAAAAAGTTGTTAGAGCAGCACCTTTATTACCTCTTTCATCCTTACTTACCTGAACAACTATCTCTTGACCTTCATCAATAACATCTTTTATTGAAATATTTTTTTTTCTTGTTTTTTTTGAATATAAAGCGGGAGATATTTCTTTGAATGGAAGAAACCCGTGTCGATCAACACCATAATTCACGAAGGCTGCCTCTAGTGACGGTTCAATTCGCGTAATTATTGCCTTATAAATATTACTTTTTCTTTGCTCTTGATTTCCTCTTTCAAAATCAAGGTCTTCAAGTTTATTTTCATTGATGGTGGCAACTCTTAGCTCCTCAGATTGAGTAGCGTTAAAAAGCATTCTTTTCATTAATAATCTCCAATTTTATGTTTGAAGATTTTATATAAAAGAATATAGACGAAATATAAATAATGGATTCAAGTGGAACTGAATCAAGGGTCTAAATTTATGTTAATCAGTTAAATCTGTCATTATTTATGAAATTTTTATTTTTTTTTAAATTAAATCTTTCTGCTATATTTTTTTTCTAAAATCTTTGTATGTCTGCCTCTTTTATATTGTTTAAAATAGGTGCGCAGACCAAACCTCGAATTCTTTGTTTATGTATAATTCAGATCATAAAATAGTTTTTCGCATAATTGCTAATAATCTTTGGTTTAAGTATAAGTTATAATTAAGGTGAAAACAAACAATGAGCCAATTTCTTAAAAAAAAAGTAACCTATCAAAATATTGACGAAGACAGTGTTGGTCAAAAAATAGATAACTTTTTAATCAAAACTTTGAAAGGGGTTCCCAAGGGACATTTATATAAACTCATTAGAACCGGGCAGGTGAGGGTAAATAAAAAAAGAGTTAAAACTGAATACAAGCTCTGTCAAAATGATGAAATAAGAATACCTCCTATTGATTACAAAGAGAGGACCCCACGCAGAAACTTAAAAATTGATAAACATACATACGACTTAATTACAAAAAATATTATATTTGAAGATGATTTTTTACTTGCAATTAATAAGCCTTACGGACTTGCTGTCCATGGAGGTAGCGGTCTGAGTTATGGGATAATAGAACTGCTTAGACATATTTATCCAAATGAAAAATTTCTAGAACTTATTCATCGACTCGATAAAGATACATCAGGTACCTTATTAATTGCTAAAAAAAGAATTGCATTGGTAGAAATCCAAAAACAAATTAGAAACAAAAGAATTCATAAGAAATACCAAGTTGGTGTCTCAGGAATATGGAAAGATAAGCAAAAAATAGTAGATTTAAACTTGTTAAAAATCACACAAAGCGATGGGCAAAAAGTAATTGTAACTGAGAAAAACAAAGAGGTATTTAAGTCAAAAGAATCTAGATCTGTTTTTTTCTTAAACAAATATTTTAGAGATTGTAGCTTATTAGATGTTAAGTTAATCACCGGAAGGACACACCAAATAAGAGTTCAATTGGCACATCTTGGATTTCCTGTATTAGGTGATAGTAAATATGGAAGTTTTAAGATTAATAAAGAAATAAAGAAAAATGGCTTCAAAAGAATGTTTTTGCATGCATTAGAATATGGATTTATACACCCAAATAGTGCAGAAAAAATTCTTATTTCAGCTCCACTTCCAAAAGAGCTGAGTAGCTTTGTTGAATTAAAGTAAATCTATGAATTCACGATTTGAACTAATTATTTTTGATTGGGATGGCACTTTATCTGATTCCGTGGGACAGATTACAGACCTAATGATCCAGTCTTTTTTACTTCATAAAATTAAACCTCCAACCAAAAGTGAAGTGGCAGATATCCTTGGAATAAAGCTTAGTGAGGCCTTTGAAATCCTTTTAAGAAATAAGAATCAATCAGCAAAAGATCTGATTTTGGAGTCTTATATTGACTTGTACAACAAACACTCAAGAACTCTTAAATTATTTGATGGTGTTGAATTAGGTATAAATGAGCTTCATAGGGTGGGGTATAAAATTGCAATTGCAACTGGGGGTGGACGCGGATATTTGGATAGTTGTCTGGAGCAAACATCTTTCAAGGAAAAAATAAGTGTTACAAAGACTTCTGATGATTGTTTCTCAAAGCCACACCCACAAATGTGTACAGAAATTATGAGTGAATTAATTTTTGAACCTGAAAAAACTCTTTTAGTTGGAGACTCTATTCATGACTTACAGATGGCAAAAAATGCAGGTATTTCATCTTTAGCAGTTACATATGGGGCGCATAAAAAAGATGTTTTATCAAAATATAGCCCTCTTGATTATGTTGAGGAAGCAAACCTTATATTTGATTGGGTAAGGCGGAATGGGTAACTCTGTTATTATAAGTAGGGATAATTTTAAAAATTCTGCAGATACAATTACATTTGATATTCCTGCGGGAGATGAAAAAAAACAAGGTCTATTGATTTGGTATGAAGGTCAATTTAAGGCCTATTTAAATCAATGTAGGCACATGGATGTTTGCCTTGATTGGCAACCAAATGAATTTTTTGATGAAAATAAAAAGTACATAGTATGTGCAACTCATGGTGCGCATTACTCACCTATTACCGGTTTATGTATTTCTGGACCATGCAAAGGTAAAAGTTTGATTGAGTTAAAAGTAATGGAAAGAGCAAAAGATATAATGATTTTTCTTGATTAGAAAGGATAAAAAATGGCTGAAAATAAAAAAGATAATTGGGAACAAAAAGCGATAGAAAAGATTGCATTTAATTCACTTATTGAGCAAAGGAGAGCAAGGCGCTGGGGGATATTTTTTAAATTAATTACGCTTTTATATGTTGGCATTATTATTTACGGATTTACTGCAATTTCAGAATCACCCATTGCTTCGAATGAGAAAATTACGGCTCTTGTAAAGCTTGATGGCGTAATAGGCTCAAACCTTGATATCAATGCACAAGATGTAATTAATGGTTTAAAACAAGCTTATTCCCATCAAGGCACAGAGGCTGTCATATTATCAATTAATAGCCCAGGAGGGAGCCCTGTACAATCTGGAATTATAAATGATGAGATTAGGAGGTATAAGATTACACATCCTGATATACCTGTTTATGCAGTAGTGGAAGATATTTGTGCATCTGGTGGTTATTTCATAGCAGTTGCAGCAGATCAAATATTTGTAAATCAGGCAAGCATTGTTGGTTCAATTGGAGTTCGTATGGATGGCTTTGGTCTCGAAGACCTAATTAAGAATATAGGAATAGAGCGTCGCTTGCTAACTGCTGGGGAAAACAAAGCTATGTTAGATCCCTTTCTACCAATAGTTCCAGAACAAGAAGAATTTGTTCAAAATCTTCTCGATAAAATTCATAATCAATTTATAACAGCCGTAAAGGATGGAAGAGGTGAGCGTTTAGCACAAGATCCTCAGATATTTTCAGGTTTATTTTGGGATGGAAGTACAGCTATTAATTTGGGTTTGGTAGATAGCCTTGGATCAGTTGGTTCTGTCGCAAGAGATATTGTAGGCAATGATAATGTCATTGATTTCACGACTAAAGCTTCTTTTGGAGAAAGGTTGGCTGAGAAGTTTGGTGCGGGTGTGGGTACATCTTTTAGTAGTGATATTTTTAATAAATTAAAAAATAATACTGTTATAAAATAATAATTTAAGAGTTTTTATTAATAAAATTAATTAAGTTATTTGTTGAGGAATCAAATGCCTTTGTTTCCTCTTTTAACTCTAACTTTGGTAAAACAAGTTTAGCTATCTGTTTTCCATATTCGACACCCCATTGATCAAATGAGTTTATGTTCCAAATAATACCTTGGGTAAATATTTTATGTTCATACATTGCTACCAGCTGCCCCAATGACTTTGGTGTTAATGACTTAAATAAAATTGAATTTGTGGGTCGATTACCTTCAAATGTTCTATGAGAAACTAGTTTTTTTAAGTTTGGGTTTTCAATGATTTCATTACTCATTTCATCTTCAACTTCAGATTTGTTTTTCCCCATCATCAATGACTGTGTTTGAGCAATAAAATTAGATTGTAGGATTTTATGATGATTGTATTTGTCTTCATCCAATTTATAATTTGATTGCAAAGGCATTATAAAATCACATGGGACAATTTGTGTGCCTTGGTGGAGTAATTGATAGAATGCATGTTGACCGTTTGTGCCTGCTTCTCCCCAGAGAATGGGGCCTGTTTTTTGACAAACCTTATTGTTGTCACGTCCTATAAATTTACCATTACTTTCCATATCAGCTTGTTGAAGATAAGAGGGTAACTTACCTAAACATTCATCGTAAGGAAGAACTGCAAAAGTATCAAAATCAAAAAAATTTATATACCAAATACCAATCATAGCCATCATTACAGGTATATTTTCTTCTAAAGGTGCGGAAATAAAATGATTATCAGCATCATGTGCACCCTCAAGGAGATGCTCAAAATTTTCCATTCCTATAAAAATTGCAATTGACAAACCAATTGATGACCACATTGAGTAACGCCCACCTACCCAATCCCATAAAACAAAGATATTATCCGAGTGAATACCAAACTCTTTGACTGCTTTTTTATTGCTTGAGATAGCAACAAAATGATTCTTTATAAATTCATTGTTCTTAGCCTTTTTAAGAAACCAATCTCTTGCTGAGAATGCATTAGTCATCGTTTCTTGCGTAGAAAATGTTTTTGAAGCCACAATAAACAAAGTTGTTTCAGGATCACATTTTTCAAGTGCTTGAGATAAATCTGCCGCATCTACATTTGATACAAAATAAGGACAAATATTTTTTGAGCCATAAGGCTTCAATGCTTTGCATACCATTGAAGGGCCTAAATCAGACCCCCCAATTCCAATGTTTATAATTGACTTTATTTTTTTACCACTAAAGCCTTTCCAAACTCCACTCCTTATTTGATCCGATAATTTTTTTATCTTTGAGAGCTCTTTATTTACAAGAGGCATTACGTCCTCACCATCTATATCGATAGGCTTGTTAGATCTATTTCTTAAAGCTATATGAAGGGCAGCACGATTTTCAGTAAAGTTTATTTTTTCGCCAGAAAACAATCGTTCACGCCAATCTTCAAGATTTGCTTTTCTGGCAAGTGAAAGGAGTAGTTTTTTTGTCTCTTCTGTAATTCTATTCTTAGAAAAATCAAACAAAAGGTCTTCTATTTGAATATGATTTTTTTCAAATCTTTGTGAATCGTGCTTAAACAAATCTCTCATATGAGTGGCTTTCAAATCTTTATAATGATTTTGAAGCGCAAGCCACTCTTTTGTTTTTGTTATTTCAGCCATAGATATTCTTTTTTTTTATGGGCTGTATTGTAACAAATTTTCATAAAAATTTTGTTGTTAGTTTTTACTTAGCTGTTCTTTTATAGCCCAATCAATATGCTCTTTTAACATAGGCGAAGCTTTTGGCAGACTATTTTTGAGTAATTTAATAATTTCCTTTGATTTTTTTGCATTACCCAGACCTATTGCAATATTTCTAAGCCAGCGTTCATAACCTAACCTAAGAATGGCACTACCATTAAATAATTTTTCAAATTCTTTTTTTGATAATCTAAAACTTTCTGTTAAAGAGAGCTTGTGAAGGTTGTTCCTAATTAAAAAATCATGCTCATTTGTTACTTTGCTATATTTATTCCAAGGACATATTAATTGGCAATCATCGCAACCATAAATACGATTACCAATAGCTTTTCTATATTCGATTGGTATCGAACCTTTATGCTCGATTGTAAGATATGAGATACATTTTCTTGCATCTAGCTTATAAGGTGCGATGATTGCCTTTGTTGGGCATATATCTATACATGCTGAACATGACCCACAATGATTACTTAGTTTGCTATCAACGGGAAGTGGAAGATTAATAAAAATTTCACCTAAAAAAAACCACGACCCATGGTCCTTGTTAATTAGTAATGTGTGCTTTCCTCGCCAACCTAATCCTGATTTTTCAGCTAACTCTACTTCTAAAACAGGAGCGCTATCTGTGAAAACCCTAAATTCAATTTGATAATCTTTTATTTCATTTTTAATTGTCTCGCTTAGTTTCTTTAATTTTGATCTAATAACTTTATGATAGTCCCTGCCTAATGCATACCTTGAAATGTAAGCGTTATCTTTATTTTTTAATGCTAATTTAGTATTGATATCGTTAGGAAAATAATCAATTCTTGCACTAATTATCCTAAGAGTTTTGGGTACTAATTTTTGTGGGTTAAATTTGAGATGGCTATGTTTTTTTAGGTAGCTCATATCTCCTTGAAAGTTTGATTCAATCCAACCTTGGTAGGATTTTTTTGCATAATCTAAATCAAGATCCGAAATGCCAATATGATCAAAACCAAGATTTAGGCCAATACTTTTAATTTTTTTTGCAATTCTTGTCATGATTAACTGTTCATTCATAGTTAAAAATAATAAACTAAAAATATGATAAAAGAGATATCAGTTTTTCTAGAAAATGAAAAAAATACTTCAGAGCTTGGTAATAAATTGTCTAAAAACCTATCTTCTGGTTTATTATTTTTCCTCAAAGGAGATTTAGGAACCGGAAAGACCCATCTTGTCAGATCGATATTCTTAAGCTTAGGTTTTGATGGAAGGGTTAAAAGCCCCTCCTACAGTCTTTTCGAGCAATACATTATTGGTGGAAAAACATTCAATCACTTTGATCTTTATCGATTTCAGAGTCAAGAAGAATGGCTATCAGCAGGGTTTAATGATTATATAAACGATCATGATATAACAATTATTGAATGGCCAGAAAAGGCAGAAGATATTTTGAGCAATCCTGATATAGAAATAGAAATGACTTACGATAATGTCATAAGTAGAAGGGCTTTTGTAAGAGCTAAATCAAAAAAAGGCGAGGAAATTTGCAAGTGGTTAATTTGAAGCATTATATTTTATTTTTTTTACTAATAGTAAGCTCATTTAACAGTTTTTCAGCAAATGAAGTTAAGGCGACTCGGCTCTGGCCAGCCCCAGACTACACAAGAATAACTATTGAATCATCCTCTAAAATAAATAATGACCAGATGATGCTTCAAAATCCAGAACGAATTGTGATTGATCTTAAGGGAATCTCAGTAAATAAAGCATTAAAAAATTTATCTACAAAATTAAAAGCAAACGATCCAAATATTTTAAAAATTCGTGTTGGTCAATTTACCCCAAAAGTTGCAAGAATAGTAATTGACTTAAAAAAGTCTGCAAGAGTTAAAATTTTTTCTCTCCCTCCTGTTAAGCCTTATCAGGATAGGTTAGTGATTGATGTTTACCCCTCATCAACAGACAGCGTAGGCAATCTATTAAACAAAATTGATAAAAAAAAGGTTGAAAAAAAAGCTTTAGTCAAAAAAGAAAAGGAGAAGAAAAAACAAGTTATTGTTGCTATTGACGCCGGTCATGGAGGTGAGGATCCTGGTGCTATTGGAAAAGGGGGGACACAAGAAAAAAAAATTGTCCTACAAATAGCAAAGAGATTAAGTGGAATTATTAATGCTGATCCAAAAATGAAGGCATATTTAGTTAGAGATAGTGATTATTTTATTCCTCTAAGAAAAAGAGTTTCAAAAGCAAGGAAAGTAAAAGCTGATATTTTTATTTCTATACATGCAGATGCCTTTAGAAAAAGAAATGTCAGTGGCTCCTCAGTATTTGCTCTATCAGAAAAGGGCGCTACTAGTGCTTTTGCTAAATTTATTGCCAATAAAGAAAACGAAGCAGATTTGATAGGAGGCGTTAGTATTGATGATAAAGATCCATTGCTAGCTAAAACATTACTAGATCTTTCACAATCTGCAACAATTAATGATAGTCTTAAGCTTGCTAACTTTGTTCTCAAAGAGATTAAGAAGGTAAATAATTTACATAAAAAATGGCCTGAACAGGCAGGCTTTGCAGTTTTAAAAGCACCAGATATTCCGTCAATTCTCGTTGAAGCAGCTTTTTTAAGTAACCCTCAAGAGGAAAAGCAACTTAAAACAGCAAAATTTCAGAAAAAATTAGCAAAGGCAATTTATCGAGGGACAAAAAAATATATCGAATCCGGTGCATCAATTGCCTCTACGAATGACCCTAATGATTAAATTGAATGGATAAAAAGATATTCATCATAGGTCCAACCGCTTCAGGAAAAACAGATTTAGCTAAATTCATTTATGATAAATTTAAGACTGAAATTATAAGTGTAGATTCAGCGCAAGTTTATCAAGATATGAATATTGGGTCTGCGAAGCTGAGTCCATCAGAATTAAAAAAATACCCCCATCATTTAATAAATTTGATTAAACCAACAGAGAGCTATTCAGTAGCTAGATTTAAGAGAGATGAGTTAAAAGCTTCAAAGTCAATTTATAAAAATAAAAATACACCACTCCTCGTTGGCGGCACAATGCTTTATTTTAATTCTTTAGAATTCCCGATTGATAATATTCCATCATCATCCTTAGATGTGAGAAAAAAAGTTGATATCGAAGTAAAGGAGCTTGGATTAGATAATTTATATCAAAAATTAAAAAAAATAGATCCCGAGTTTGTTAAGAAAACATTGCCAAGTGACAAACAGCGGCTTATGCGAGCAATGGAAGTTTTTTATATAAGCGGTAAACCCATTTCTTCTTTTCAAAAATTAAACAAGACACCTCAAAATAAGTTTAATTTTTTAAAAATAGGACTTATGCCAATTGATAGAGGTGAGCTTCATAAACAAATAGAATTAAGAACAAAAAAAATGATAGATGATGGGTTTATAAATGAGGTTGAAGGGCTTATTGAGAAATACCCTAGTCTTGATAAGAATCATGCATCTTTAAGATCTGTAGGTTACAGACAAATATTTAATACAATTAATAAAAAAATAAATTTAGAGGAATTAGAGAAGGCAATCGTAGTTGCAACGAGACAGCTTGCAAAGAGACAGATGACATGGATGAGAGGCATGAATGATCTTAGGATTTTTAACCCATACGATAAAAAAAGAGATAGCTTGGTAGCGGAGACAGTAGAAAAATTTATCGAAAGTTAGTTTATAAGTTCTATAAATTTATCTTCTAAATCACGTGTAAATTTTTTTGGTTTGAATAAATTACTTTTTTCTTTCATTTCAAAAATCTTTTGTTTAAGAGCTTTCAGTTTCTCTGGCTGTGTAGCTAAATCATATGCTTTTTTTTCATACTCCTCTATTGTTGAAGTAATAAGCTCTGGGCAATTAATTTCACTAAGAATACTTCCCGCAACCCTACTTGCAAACGTTTGCCCAGAAAGAGTAATTACAGGGCAGCCGGCCCATAATGCATCACTTGTGGAGGTATGTGCATTATATGGAAATGTATCAAGAAACAGATCAATAATTTGTTGACGTTGTATATGTTCCTCAAAATCAATTTTTTTAGCAAAAATAATTCTCTCCTTTGAGATCTTAAATTGGTCTTTAGCAAAGGAGAGGAGATTATGCTCGCATGTATTGTTTGATGTTAAAAGCCATAATATCGAATTTGGAGTTTTTTGGAGCAATCTCATCCAAACGGAAAACATCTCTTTGGTAATTTTTAGTGATTGCCCAAAAGATGCAAAAATAAATTCATTACCCTTAAAACCATAATTTTTTTTATCAACATTTTTAGGTGATGGCCTTGATGAGATGTTTGGTTGATAGCAACCACTTAAGTATATAATTTTTTCTGCATATGCATTTATTTCTGATTCAGGAATGACATACTTATCCGCTAATATGAAGTCACAAAGCGATTCTCTTTCAAATCCACCCATGGTACCTGGATAGCCGAGCCAATTTATATGAAATTTAGCTGGCCTCAGTGCTGCAATGAATGATCTACTATTTTGAGTGTACCCTGTAAGGTCAACTAAAATATCAGTATATTCCTTCTTCATTAGAGATGCCACATCCTTATCACTCATGTTTGCGATATTAAAATAAGCGTCACTAATTTTTTCAAATTCTCTTAATTCATCGGAGCTATCATTTGGGCCAGAATAGAACAGCTTAATTGTAAACTTGTTCCTATCATGATTAATTAAGACATCCCTAACTAAGTAATACAATGGATGCAACCTAAAATCAGAAGAAAGATATGCAATAGTTATTTTATTTCTACTTTTAACATTTAATCTTTCTGAAAAACTACTTTTATTTTGCCTCAGCCATGCATTAGCAACTCTTAAGTGCTCATTATTTGAAATTCCTGGCATTGAAAACAAAGCGAAAGGAGATATTTTTCTATTTTTTTGATTTTTAGCTAACTCCATGATTTTTAGAAACATATCATCTATGCCATTCCATGAACAAATGCTTTGTTTAAGGTGTGTAAGCTGAACAAATGTATGGGTTAAATTTGGATCAATTAAAAGTGCTTTTTCATAAGACTCAATAGCTTGCTCAGTTTTATTAATTCTTTGGAAAGCATTTCCTAGATTATTGTAACAATCTGCATTCGGCTTAAGTTTGATTGATTCCTGATATATATCAATCGCTTCTACATATTTTTCCTCATGGAACAGTGAATTGGCTAGATTAAAAAGATATGATGAATTTCTCTCACTGTAACTAAGAGCCTCCTCAAAAGCACTAGTTGCTAGGTTAAAGTTTCTTTCTTTAAAGTAATTATTTCCAATTTTATTGAGGCAAAAGCATAAAGCCTCAATAACTTGTTTATTATCTTTCAACGCGTAATGACATCTCCTGAAGAAACCAGCCGCCTCTTCATATTCTTCTATCGAAGCATACAAGTTACCAATTTCTATTTGAATAAAGATATTCCTTGAATCAGCTCTCAACGCATCTTTATAAAGCTCAATGGCAGATAGGATATCACCAGCTTTTTCTTTTGCTTGAGCTTTTTTAATTAAGTTTGTTGTCATTTGTACTTTGTTAACATTTTTTTTCTAAGTCCAATTTGTTTCAACCAACTTCTATATGGATTAAGGAAATTTAAAATACTTTCTTCCTCAAATGATTGACTTGAATCTACCATACTAGCTAAGCATTTTGAAACAAACGGAGCTAATGTGTAACCCCTAGACCCATAACCAACATTGATAAAAAGGTTAGGATGATAATTTAAATCATCAAGTGAATATGGTCTGTTTTTCTTATCTGGAAGATCAGCAAAAACTTTTCCTACATATGGGTTTCGATCAAGAGTGACAGCTCTCCATCCAACCCAACCCTTTTGTAAGCCATGATTTTGTTCAAATTTGTCACCGCATAATTTAAAATAAGTTTTTAAGTTTTTTTCATAATCATTATTTGATAATTCTTTATTTTCGTTGTCTCTTTCATAAGTCGAACCAAAAATATCCAACCCATTTACGTCAGGTATTAAATATCCTTTTTCAGAAATAATTTCCTTATGTTTTAAGTTTTTTTTCCGATCAACCCAATTAATCTGCCCCCGGTTTTTTTTTAGATCAATATCTTTAAATAGGTTTATTTTGTTAAGTGAAGTTGAATTACACAAGATTAGATTTTTAGCAAAATAGCGATTTGAATTCTCGCAATATATTTCCCATGATGAAGTTTTTTGATTAATTTTCGTAACTTTTGATTTTGGTATTAGGTTAATATTTCTATCATTAGTTAGGCTTGAACAAAGCTTAATTGGGGAAACCCATCCACCATGTTTAAAATAAATCCCAGCCTTTTTATCAACGTAATACTTCTCTTTAATTGTGCATGGTTCTAAATATTCAAAAGCAGATTTTTCAATATCAAAAGTCGAAATTTTGCCTAACATTTTTTCACAATCTTTCAGATCATAAAGCTTTACAACACCCTTCATCATTGCATCTTTTTTTGTGAATATAAAACCTCTAACAAGCTCATAGGAAAATTTTGATGCTTTTGTCATTAACGAGTTGTAGCTTGGGTTATTAAGCATATAATGTGGTGAAATTTCTACAGCTTTGTTATGAAAAATTTCTACTTCTTTATAACTATTCTCATCTAGAAGGGTGATCTGATAACCTTTATTCGCCAAATGGAAGGCAAGGCTTGACCCAGCAATCCCCGCACCTACAATAACAGCGCTCTTATCATTTTTGCTCATATGGTGTTTCTGTAGCCTGGTTTAGTAATGTGTAAGTGAACATCACTAATAACTTTCTCCTCAAAGCCTCCCTCACAATATGCAAAGTAAAACAACCACATCCTAAGGAATTCTTCATCAAAGCCTAATTTTCTAATATTTTTTTTATTTTTAATAAAGTTTTCCCTCCAATGAGCAAGAGTTATTGCGTAATGACGACCAATATCTCTAACATCATTGATTACTAAGTCAGTTGATTTGGTAAGGCTATTTTGAATAGCCGTCAGTGAGGGTATACAGCTTCCTGGGAAAATATATTTCTGAATAAAATCCACTGATTTAATTGCATGAGAATATCTTTGATCCTTGATAGTAATTGCTTGAATTAGGGCTTCACCATCCGCCTTAAGAAGCCGACTGATAACTGAGAAATATTCATCATAAAATTGATGACCAACAGCCTCAATCATTTCTATTGATACGAGTTTGTCGAATTGACCCCTTAATGAACGATAATCTTTTAGAAACACTCGTATTTGTTTTGTTAGACCCATTTCCCTAATTCTATTTTTAGTGTATCTGTATTGTTCAATAGAAATTGTTGTTGTTGTCACTTTGCATCCATAATTTTTTGCAGCAAAAATTGCGAATCCACCCCATCCCGAACCAATTTCAATTATATGATCTGATTTTTTAAGCTTAAGTTTTTTACATATAACATTAAGTTTATTGGCAGCAGCATCCTCTAGGCTTGTTTTTTTAGTTTTATAGATTGCTGATGAATACATCATTTTTTTATCCAAAAACAATTTAAAAAAATCATTACTCAAATCATAATGACGGGATATATTTTTCTTACTACCTTTAATAGTATTTTGATTTAATCTATGGATGACCCTAAAAAAGGGCTGTAACAAAAAAATAAAAAAACTTTCAAGTTTATCTTGAGCTTCAGTATTACGAGCAAATACTTGAATGACTTTTGTCAGGTTAGGGCTTTTCCATTCACCTCTTATGAAAGACTCGCTTGCGCCAATAGAACCCCCAAAAACAATATTTTTGTAAAACGATGGACTTATAACCTTAATTCTTGCAGTGAGGGATTTTGAATTACCAAATCTTTTCATTTCATCACCATCTTCAATAACAATAGAAGCGTTATTAATTTGACTTAACTGTTTATGTACTAACTTTTTATATAAATGATTCATACTATGGATGTGGATAAAATTTTACTTTCTTTAAGTATAGTATGAGCGCATTCATATATATGCTAATTATTGCCTTAATACTCATAGGAAAAGAAAGAAAGAGGAGTTTATTTAGAGCATAAGGGCTCCATGCATGTTTAGTTAACCTTAGCGTTGCATTAAAATATTTTTTTTCTTTTTCAAAGCACTCCATAGATACAAATAAGAAATTTTTAGGCTCAGTAAATTTCCAGTTATATTCCAAATTCATTGGTAGGAATGGGGACACATGAAAATCTTTTTTAAAAATAAAAGTTTTTGTGCCCCCCTTAAATTTTTTACAGTCATGAACGTATGCATGTTTTTCATCCCATGGGGTATTTGTTATATGAGAAACGATGGCAACCAATTGATTTTTTTTATTGTAACAATAGTAAAAGCTAACCGGATTAAAACAGTAGCCTAGAAACCTTAAAGTCGTGAGAAGGAATATTTTTCCATCAATGCGACAATTAATTTTTTTCATAACAAGTTTAATAATTTCATTTTTTAGTGGCTTTGTTGGGTCTCCAAAAAAATCTTTTCTATGAAATGAAGCCAAATTAAATCGCTCATAACCCCAAAATATGTTTTTACTGAATGCAGATTGTATTTGATCGATATCTAGGAATAGCATTGAAGATTTGTAAGTAAAAGAATGTTGAGCATCTTTTATTCTTGAATGGGAGATTGTGCCTTTGTAGATTGAATGCATATTTTTATTTTATGATTTTCTCAAAGCTATTAACTGCATCATAAGCACTTTTGACGCCATCTTCATGAAAACCTTTCCCCCAATACGCTCCAGCAAAAAAAGATCTATTTTTTCCTGAAATTTTATTTTTCATTCTTTGCGCAGATATACCCTTTATAGAAAATTTTGGATGTGAATATTTTAGATTTTTTATTATATTTTCTTTTTGTATTGGTTTTTTAGGATTCAAGGTTACCAATAAATCTTTTTTACTTTTAATATTTTGAAGGATATTCATGTTGTAGGTAAGTGTGATAGGTTCACTATCACTACTATCTATATTATAGTTCCAAGCGGCCCATGATAACTTCTTTTTTGGCATGATACTGGTATCAGTGTGAAGTATGACCTCGTTTTCTTGGTATGGTAAAGCCTTCAATATACTGATTTCATTAGCTGTAGGCTTACTTAACATATCAAGAGCTTCATCGCTATGACATGCAAAGAATATATAATCATATTTGTCTTTTGAGCGATTATCTTCAATAGTAATATGATTTTTATATCTATGTATTTTTTTGATTTTACTATTCAATCTTATTTTATTTTTAAAACTACTTGTAAGTTTTTTAACGTATTGCTCTGACCCACCCCTTATTGTTAACCACTGGGGTCGGTTGTTTATAGAAAGCATGCCATGATTTTTAAAGAAAGAAATAAAAAAATGTGCCGGGAAATTTAGGATCGTTTTAATGTCAGATGACCATATAGCTGCACCCATTGGGAGAATATAATTGTTACAAAAGAAATCTGAATAATTATTTTTTTTTAGATATTGACTAAGAGTTATAGTCTTTGATTGCAATTTAATAGCCTGTTTATTAAATCTTAGTATTTCAAAAATCATTTTTAAAAACCTTAAATTTACAAGGTTTTTTCTTTGGGAGAACAAACTGTTTATTGAGGTACCATTATATTCAAAATTATTTTTTTCCGAAAAAACACTAAAACTCATATCGCTATTTTCATATTTAACGCCCAGATTATCGAGTAAAGATGTAAATAGTGGATAGGTCTTTTTATTGAATACAATAAATCCAGTATCAACGCTTTCCTTTTTATTATTTAAGATGACATGGTGGGTGTGTGAATGCCCTCCTATGCGTTTATTTTTTTCATAAAGGGTCACATCATATTTTTGATTTAAGAGGTAGGCGAGGGTATTCCCTGAGATCCCTGAGCCAATGACAGCAAGCTTCATTTCTACTGAGCTTTTTTTAAACTGATTTTATTAGATTCTCGGATTGCTGGAGAAACTTTTCTGATGTCCCAAATCAAGCCTAAAAAAGACATCGTCTTTAATATGTAATATGTCAAATCAATTTCCCACCAGTAAAATCCTTGATTAGCCGAACCAGGGAAGTGATGATGATTGTTGTGCCAACCCTCACCAAATGTTATCAGTGCAATGAACATATTATTTTTGCTTGAATCCTTGGTCCTATATCTTCTTTTGCCCCACATGTGAGCAACTGAATTAACCAAGAAAGTAGTGTGATAGAGCAAAACCGTTGAAATAACAAAGCCCCATACAACAATTTGCCAACCATTGGTTGCTAACTGAGGATAGTTAATTGATAGGTATTGACCAAACATAAACAAACCAATACAAGTGAGAATTGGGATTAAAATATCGAACCTATCAATGATGCGTAATTCAGGGTATCTAATCAATTCCTTTACAAATCTTTGATGCGTCATGAAGTTTGCCTTGGATAAAAACCAGCCCATATGGCTCCAAAAGAATCCGTGTGACTTTGGTGAGTGTTTATCATGCTCCGTATCTGAATGAACATGATGACCTCTGTGATGTGCAGCCCACCAGATTGGTCCACGCTGCACTGCTGAAGCACCAATAACAGCAAAAATAAATTGAATAAATCTGCTTGTCTTAAATGCTTTATGAGAAAAATAACGATGGTAAAAGCCGGTGATCGCAAACATTCTGAGCCCATACATCGCGAGAAATACTATAAGTGCAACATAACTGAAACCAACGAAAAAAACTGTAAGAATAGCTAAATGAATAATTATGAAGGGGATTACTCTAAACCAGTCTATTTCATACTCACCAAAAACTTTTTTTTGATATTTATTTTCGACAATTTTGTTGTCAAACAAACCCAAAAAGTATTTAACCAGCTTCATTCTTGTTCAATTTCTCTGTAGTTTTCTAAGCTATAGCCCATTTCGCGAATCATTTCTCTAAATTTTATCATTTGGTCGTAGGGCATAGTTTTTGAACGAGACATCAACCAAACATAATCAAGTTTATCCCTTGCTACTATTGTAGTTTGATAATCTTTATCAAGATACGCAATTTTATATTGTGCTTTTATGGGCCAAATAAACTGCATTCCCCATATAGCATTGTTTGTATTAGGAACTATAAAGCCTTTTGGATGGTATGTTTTAACAGGCCCATTTACAGACCCTTCATTAAAGGTAAATGTAGTTGCGATTGAGCCATCATCATTCAACTTATAAGATTCAACTGCATTAAATGCATTCCTTTCGACGTATGAGGGGATATGAGCAATGACATACCAGTCACCCATAAATCTGTTGATATCCACCTCATCGACTGTTTTAATCTGAGTTGTTTTCATTGCACAACCACTTAAAAATATAATTAAAAAAAATTGTTTTATTACAGACATTTAAATAATATAGTTAATGTTAATTAGTGTTTATGAGGCTACTTTTTTTTAAACCAAGGGAAAAACATAGAAGTGGTTTTAATGTAATTATCATAACCTGACCTTCTATCGACGATTGTACTTTCCAATAGTTCCGCCCCAGATACTTTAAATAATAGCAGACTCATTAGTATTGGTGACATAATTGTGATGGAAAATAATCCATTAAATGAAATTAGATAGATACCCCACCATACAAGGAATTCACCAAAGTAATTTGGGTGCCTCGAGAAACGCCATAAACCTTGATTCATCACTTGGCCTTTTTTATTTTTAAGAAAATTTGAAAGCTGGCAATCAGCTATTGTCTCGTAAACGAGTCCTGTAAATGCAATAAAAATCCCAATTGCACTCACAGGGTTTAGTGATAAGTTTTCAGAATAGATAGGAATAATTGAGATCATTAGCACTGAGGCCATAAATGCCTGCAGCCAAAAAATAATATAAAGACTTTTATACTTAAAATATGGCTCATTATTTTTTCTAATTACTTGGTATCTTTTGTCTTCATGTTTGCCCCAATTCCTTTTCGTTAAATAAATAAATAACCGCAAAGACCATAAAAGGATTAATAAAGAAAAAATTATTTGAATTAAGTTAAGGGGGAATTCTTGAATACATATAAGTGACCCTAGGAGCGGAAATAAAGCCCACATACTATCCACATGAGTGACATTTTTTAAGAGTAAACTCAATCCCCATCCAAGCAGGCCAAAAATAAGAAAATAAATCAAAATTGAAAGATAGGCATCAAGCATTTTTATTTAATTTATTAGCAATAATTAATAATATCGGCGTGATAATAGCCCATCCAACACTTAATGTGACTATTGCATTCATTCCAAGGAGAGTAATGGCACCTAATTCCTCCCCAGCAATATAAGCTAATGGACCACCTAAAGCACCAAATATGAAAGATAGATAAATTTTCTTACTGAGCCAAGCTAGGCTATGATTTAGAGTCATTGCAAAAATCATCCATAACATGACAATCCAAATCGGTGTGATTGGGTAGGGGACCCCTGGATCGTTATAAATAATTAAATCAAAATTCAGGAGGGCACCATCAAAAACAAGCCCAAAAAAACCTGCAATCATAATAAGCTTTAATTCTAATAATCTATTTTTTATTAGCGCAAAATGTACAATTAAAATTAACATAGAAATCCCCAGTGCAGGGTAGGTAAGATCATATGCAGCACCTAAAACACAGATAAACCATGCCGCTTGAAAAAGAATAAAATTAGTTATTTTAAATATCATTTTTGGAATAAGTAATGACCTACGCGCCATTCATTACCATTCTTAAAACCCCATAACTCTGCACATGCCATAAAAAATATTCTCCACCTTTGAAACCAAATTTCACTATTTTTTCCATATGTATTATTCAGAATAGGCATTACCTTAGATTTATTCTTATCAAGGTTTTCTAACCATGCGTTTGCAGTTTTTTCATAATGAATGCCGGACCAATCCCATTGATTGATAAGTCTTAATTGATCTTGAAAGTAAAGCGGAAGATCTTTTGAGGGCATCATTCCGCCCGAGAAAAAATACTGGCTCATCCAGTCATCATCCCCCTCAACTTCAAATAGGTAAGGCTGAGATTTATGTACAAAGATATGCATAAAAAACATTCCTTTGGGTTTAAGCCATTTTGAGATACTTCTAAAAAGTTTTTTATGATTCCTCATATGCTCAATCATTTCGACAGAAACAACTCTATCAAATCTCTCTTTGGTGACAAATTGATTCATATCTTTTGTAATGACTTTTATATTCTTTAGCTGTCTTTTTTTTGCTTCATTTAAAATATATGATTTCTGAGACTTAGAGTTTGAAACTGCTGTAATTTTACTTTTCGGAAAATTTTTAGCCATCCAAAGTGTCAATGAACCCCAACCACAACCCAGCTCAAGGACAGATTGACCATTCTCAAGACACGCATGTTGTGCGGTTAATTGAATTGCTTTAGTTTCTGAATGGTTTAAATTTTTAGTTTTGTGATCCCAATAACATGAGCTGTATTTTTTTTGCTTCCCTAGACAATAATCATAGAATTTTGATGGCACCTCATAATGCTGTTCGTTGGCTAGCTCTGGAACAAGAGCAATAGGAGCGTTATCCATTGCCTCAATAAACTTCATTTTTTTCTGATGATTTATTTCAGAATCACTTCCAATTAGGGTTTGTAATCTTTTTTTTAAAAGTTGCCTTATGCCGAACCTAATAATAAAGTCAGGCAGGAGTTGATTTTCAGTTAACTTAATTAGTTTTTTAATCATCAGGGATTTTAAAAATTATTGTGGAAACTTCTCACATATTCTATAAATATTATAATGCAAATCAACCATCATTGATTTGTTATTTAAAAATCTTTCAAATAAATTAGGTATAATTTGATTGGTAATGATTTAGGACATTTGTAATGTTAGATGATTTTATTAGGTTAAATGATTTCTTTGGATTGAATTTTGAGTTAACTGCAGCTATCGCAGTACTTGAAATTATTCTAATTATTTTTAGTTTGGCTTTCATTGCACATTTTGTAACTAAAAATATTATTATCAAGCATCTTAGAAATACTATTCTTTTTAAAAAAAATCAATTTACTGAAACTGTTCTAGAGTACAAACCATTTGAAAATGTTGCACATTTGGTTGCTGCTATTTTTGTATATTCTCTTGCTGATTTTATAACCACAGATGATGCGAGTATCTCCTGGCTCAATGAAGGTGTTCAATGGCTCGAGGAGGGCGCTATTATTTATGCAACATTAGCAATTATTTGGTTCTTTTTAGCTTTATTAAACCTCTTTCACAGTTATTACGAAAAGAGAAAGAAAGCGCATCAACCCTCAATTAAGGGTTACGTTCAGCTTGTAAAAATTATCATTATCTCAACGGCTGTTGTTTTAATAGTCTCTATGATGCTCGATAAGTCACCCATGGCTTTTTTAACTGGCCTAGGGGCAGCTTCAGCAATTATCGTTCTTGTTTTTAAAGATACCATCATGGGATTCGTGGCTAGTGTTCAGGTAGCAAGTTATGACATGGTAAGGATTGGTGACTGGATCACAATCAAAGATTTACAAGTGGATGGTGACGTCGAAGACGTTTCATTAAATACGGTAAAAATAAGAAACTTTGATAAGACTGTGACTACCATACCTACTTCGTCCTTAATTTCTCATGGTGTCCAAAACTGGCGAGGAATGACAGACACTAAGGGAAGAAGAATTAAGCGTTCAATTAATATCGATATAAAAACCATAAAGTTTTGTGATGATGAGCTGTTAGATAAGTTAGCTAAAATTTTTCATCTGAAGTCGTATATCAATGAAAAAAGGAAAGAAA
>Ga0255775_1000027_pt1 | contig 141448 bp, 144 predicted proteins | sample 011ome_26_FD_179973 | JGI IMG/M metagenome (GOLD analysis project Ga0255775, IMG submission 179973) | Coastal salt marsh microbial communities from the Groves Creek Marsh, Skidaway Island, Georgia - 011511BT metaG (version 2) | ecosystem: Environmental > Aquatic > Marine > Intertidal zone >...
AATCGAATCCCTATCATTTGTTGTTGGCAACTCTGGTTAACGAAGGGGCTTCATTTGACGTAGCCAGTGCTCCGGAGATTCAGGCACTTCTTCCGTTCGGGGTTCCAACGAGCCGTATGATCCACACTCACCCGATTAAAACCGAGCACGATCTCGAAACATCGTTACAGCTTGGTGTTCGTTCGTTTGTGATCGATAACTTAGACGAGCTGTGGAAAGTCGCCCCATACCGTCATGACATCACTGTGATGTTGCGACTTGCTTTTGTCGCGCCCGACGCGCCAATTGATTTATCTCGGAAGTTCGGAGCACAGCCAGAGGATGCACTTCATATCATGGCTGTCGCTAAGCAAATGGGAATAGTGATTGATGGACTTTGCTTCCATGTGGGATCACAAGCGAAGAGTGCAGATACGCATCGTATTGCTCTTCTTCGCTGTCTCGAAATTGCGAGTGACGCAGCTTCAGAGGGAATTGCCAAGATTGAGCGCATTGACATCGGGGGTGGATTCCCAGCGAATTACTCAAATCACGCGGTCGATTTTGATGTATTTTGCAAACCAATCCGTGAAGCCATGGAACAAGTTCCTGCACACATTCAGCTCATGGCAGAGCCGGGTCGCGCAATTTCTGCACCAAGCATGACTCTGGTGTCGCGTGTGATCGGTCGCTCGAAACGGCAGGATGAAGCGTGGTGGTACTACCTCGATGATGGCGTCTATGGTGCTCAATCAGGTCGAATTTTTGATCACATCAACTACCCGATGACCATTTATACAGAAGGTGGCGACCTTTCATCTGCAGTATTCGCAGGACCAACGTGCGATAGCGTCGACCGATTTGGCGACCACGAGAGCCTTCCAGAACTATCTCTTGGGGACGTGATCGTAATTCATGAAATCGGAGCTTATAGCATCGCAACAGCTTGCCACTTTAATGGTATTGCACCTCCAGTCATTATTGATCTCATTGATGAATCCGAGGTCCAGCTCAGGCAAGCCTGATCGTCCCCACGGCGCCGAATCCACTGATGCCAAAAGCTCCGGTTTTGTGTAGTATTCGGAGCCTGCTGTGGGCCTATAGCTCAGTTGGTTAGAGCAGGGGACTCATAATCCCTTGGTCGCAGGTTCGAGTCCTGCTGGGCCCACCAACTCAAACCGTTGTTAAAAAGGGGTTTGGATCCTGCAAGAGCCGAATGCTTCTGATTCCCTCAGGTGTCCTAGGAGTTTCTTGGATTAGTCAGCGACCATATCAGCACCACAACACTGTGGGCTCTTGATTTTTCCTTCACACTCAGGGCATTTGGAAATTTGAACTACAGTGCCGTCATCAAGAGTCAATGAACCATCGACTAATGGAACATCGCACTTAGCACACGAGGCATTTACCGCCATTCCACAAGCATCACATTCATACGTTGCCATATTAAGTCTCCTATTCCTATTTTAGGTTTACTCATCAATTATTTAAGTCTTTTCACCATTAATCTAACACCTTCACTGTTCCAAACCATACATATAAACGCTGGTAAATAGCCTTTTCGTTTTTAATTGGATAAAGAGCTCTCATGTATTGCCCTGATCCTTTATTTCACAAGGATGAAAGACTGTGACTCACAACAACCAAAACCTCGTAGTGGATAACTCAGAACTTCAAGACTTCACCGCTTTGCACTTTCTAAATAAAGCAACCAAATTCTCGCCAAAGCCATGTCAACTAGATTTCAACAATGGGATTTTTTCAATTCAATGGGTTGGTCATGCATGATTACACCATCGCTTTTAATATGCGCTTAACCCTCTGAAATCTTTTGCAAAGATTTTTAGTATGATAAAAATATTGTTATGTATCAATAAGATACGACTAAAAACCAGTGGATTTTAATTTTGGGGTCAACGATACTGACCGTGTCATCTGAACCGGAAACGGAAGGTTGGCGAAAGACTTGAGGTCAGTCACGCGACGATTCATGAGCCTTTAGTTAAAGGGTAAAACAGGACTGCGAAAGCAGACTTAAAGTTATCTTGGCATTAGAGCTCTATTGCGACTAGTGGCAATTAGATCCGATTGAACTAGAGTCGGAAAAGGACTGGGTAAAACCAGTCCTTTTTTTATTCTAAACCTCGAACACGACGTTGCCAGAGACAGGGTCTGTAACCCCAAGCTCTGGTGACAATTCCTCCATGAGATGTCGAGAACTGTCGAGCAATGAGATCATCTGCGGCATCGCATTCTGCATGTCCTCTTCACTCTCCCAAAGCCCGTAAGCAACATAACTTTGCTCACCCGTCTTGGCTAGAACATGCATCAACATCCCGTCCCACTTGTCAGCGGCTTTGAAAATTCGCTCGAACTCGTCCTGCTGACCTGCTCTCACTCTGAAGCGGACAACATTTGTGTGTTTGGACATACGTCTTCTCCTCGACCGGCCTCTGTTTAGCGGGCCGCCTTATCATGCATTTGCGGGCTTGTATGCTCCCATTACTGCAGAAGCGGATTGCATCCAATCCACTTGATCGGCGGCTGAGAACACTTCATCAACAGTGATATCAGTGACCGAACCAGAGGCGCCAGCGACAATCATCAGCGAGCCAGCGGCTTCGGCTGATCCTGACACTACCATGAAAAGTTTCCCGCCTAGCGTCATATGCAAGCTTTCTAGGTTCATATTGAGAGCCGAGAGTATCTTCCCAATCGCCTCTTCTCTGTTGTGTGGATTGTTTGCCATGCCAGCGAATGCAGAGTCTGTGTATGCAGCGGTGACCATAAATTGAGCCATGAGGTTCTCCTTGCAGGCTTATTATTAGAGTTAGGCTATTTGATCTTTTGTTTCAGAATTATTAACAGAAGCTAATCTCTTTTCGTTCCAAGATCACCCTTTTTAAGTCTGAGCAAGTAACCCTAATCCTTTTATAGGTGACAGACTTCGTTCTACGAGAGCTATCTAGCCAAGACCTCTTTGCATCGACAGATCGGCTTTTGCTAGCAGTTCTCGCTGGCGATTTTCTTGACCCTCTGCAAATTCCCACGTGGCCTCGAGCATTGGGAGGACAACAAGACCGACGGGAAGCAGTCGTTTATTTGAGTGATTGCGATGGAATTGGACCTGAAAGCCAAGCGAAGATTCGTGCTGCAAAGCCAAAAGCGATCATCGTGGACTGTAGCTTCCCGCCGGGAATGGGGCGCAATCACTTGAGTCTAGATCGAGCGACACCGTTGTTAACAGAACTCGATCCGCAGTGGTTATATCTCACCCATATCGGGCATGATCTTGAAAATTTTCTCATCACGAACCCACTACCAGAGGACGGCCGCATCCATATTGCAAGAGACGGCATGACTTTGAATATCGACTAATCCGGGAGAGCAGAAACCCAATCCCCTTTCAGCCCGCTAAAAAAGTCTGTTTTGGTGCATCCGATTCAGCGATGGCGCTACGCTCGCCAAGCGGGAATCGACACATTCAACGCAAGCACAATTAAGCGGGTGACTGTGGTAATCGCAACGGCCATCACCAAAGAAATCCAGGGAGTGACGTCCAATCGATCCAACCCAACGAGCACAACAGATCCCAACACAGCGAGGGCGATATAGGGCTGATGATCAGAAAACGCTTTAGGGACCACGTTACATAGGATGTCTCTCAAGACTCCGCCCAATGTACTCGAGATCACACCCATCAAAACCGCCACGATAATCGAAGCGCCTTCGATTAACGCAATTTGAGTACCAAGCGCCGCAAACAGTCCGAGACCGATTGCATCCGGGACCTGAATCCATTTTTCTGTTAATTCCGCATGCGATCGCCTCACAAAAATGGAGGCCAAGAGGCATAAGATAATCACCAACCACAGAAGATGATCCTGCTCTACCCAAAACAATGGCCGGCGATCGAGTAATACATCACGCAGTGTGCCTCCACCAAATGCAGAAACACCGGCAACAAAACAGATACCCACAAAATCCATGCCCACTCGCAATCCAGCGGCCAATCCCGATAGCGCAAAGGCGATCACAGCGAACACTTCAATTCCTGACTGTACAGACATTAAAATTGATGGAGTAACAGGGTCGATCATTTCAGTCCATATCCAAAACGCGAAATCACAGTCCGCATCTTAACAACAAGTTCTTGTTCACATTTCAATGATTGAGCGACGAGCAATCAGCAAGGGTAAACCTGAAATGACCGCAGTCCTGTCTGATTCCATTCCACTCCGTGCATCACGACGAATTCGGTTGCACTGACATCAAAATATCAGCTTTCGTTTTTTGGAATGACCGACATGACAGACAATCGACAGCATATTTACAGCGAACGGGTTGAGGCGATCCGACAAGCAATCCTCGAAGCCTGTGCCGATCATGATGTCACGCGAGAACAATTACTGAAAGATCTCCTGCGTTGGGAGGAGATTGAAGAACACCTCAACAGAACGACAAAGAAAGACTGATTTAGAGGTCCAATCCTTGGATTCCAAACACATAGAGACCGGTGCCGACTAAAATACTCACCAAGGTATTTCGTCCCACTAGCTGGACAATCGTGACAGCAGCGAATGCAAGCGTCGCGTTGGCCAATCGACCACCGGTTTCAATCTGTAACCCCGTCAAACCGAAGCACACCAAAACAACCATGATCATTGGTGGGAGATAACGGCCAAAATACCCAAGCATGGGATGATCATGCGATCGTGAGAAGGCGATGAAAGGCAATGCTCGAGTGACAAAGGTTGCAAAGGCCATCACCGCAAAGATCATCAGTACGTATTGGTTATCCATGGCTACTCACCCGACTCCAGCGCCAGAAAAGCACCAGTAAGCACATCCCAATCGCCACCAACAGAAATTGATTGGGAACGAGGCCATAGGCGATCACCGAAGACATCACCGCGATCATCAATAGCCAACGTTCATTCATGGCCCTGATTTGCTCGATCAACAGCACCAAAAACAACGCAACCAATGCAAATTCAAAACCGCGCGAATCAAACTCCACCATGGATTGCAAACTCGAACCCAGCGCGCACCCTGCCACCCAATAACACTGATTGAGAGCTGTCAGATAGAAGTAATAGCGATCACTATCTTGACGCTCGGGAGTCTTTGCCGTCACCAGTGAATAGGTCTCATCGGTTAAACCAAAAATTAAATACCAGCGCAACACTCCGCGCTTTGGATAACGATCCAGCACCGATAACCCATAAAAAATGTGTCGCGAGTTCAACAGCAATGTGGCGATCAATGCCTCAGCGTAGGAGACACCGGCCGCTAGCAGGCCAACTGCCATAAATTGCGCCGATCCAGCATAAATGACGATGCCAGCCAAAGGCGCAAATAGCCAGGGGTATCCGAGACTTTGAAACAACACCCCAAAGGCCATCCCCAACGGCAGATAACCAAACAAAACTGGGGATGAATCGCGAAGCGCTACCGCAAAATCAGACGACTCCGGATGGCTCAATCAAGCCATCCTTTCAATTCTCGCCGCGCCAAATATTCAAGCACTGCCATGCCATCCTCAGAGGCATTGAGACAGTCGAGAGCAACTAATTTCTCACCACCAGACTCCTGGAAGGTCTCATCCAAACCGATCGCGATCTCTTCGAGCGTCTCCACACAGTCTGAGAAGAATGCCGGACTCACCACAGCGACCCGTTTGACGCCTTGATGACCCAGGTCCTCGATCAGCTCATCAGCATAGGGCTTCAACCACTCTTTTGGACCAAACCGAGATTGGAATGCCACCTTAAATTTTTCTTCAGGCCAACCGAGCGCTTCACGGAGTAATCGCCCCGTTTTCTGGCATTGGCAGTGATAAGGATCGCCTTTTAACAAGTACTCTTTAGGCACTCCATGAAAACTCGCCACCAAGACATCAGGCTTTTCATCCAAGGCATCAATCTGAGTCTGAACCGACCGAGCAAGAATTCGGATGTATTCAGGGTCGTCATAAAACGGAGGAGACACACGAATGGTTGGCTGCCAACGCATCGCTTTCAGGGTATCACCAATTTTATCGACGACAGATCCAGTGGTACTGGATGCATATTGGGGATACATCGGAATACACAGGATTTTCCAACAGCCCTGGTCGAACATTTGGCTGATCAAAGAGGGAATCGATGGATTGCCATAGCGCATTGCAAACTCAACGCGAACAGCATCACCAAAGCGCTCTTGTAACTTTTCTGATTGTTCGCGCGTGATGGTTCTTAACGGCGACTCATCTCGCTCGTTATTCCAAATTTGCCGATATGCCGCCGCCGATTTCTTCGGTCGAAACGTGAGGATCGGCCCTTGCAAGATCAGTTGCCAAAGAATCTTCGGCAGTTCAACGACCCTTTTGTCACTCAGAAATTCACCCAAATACCGCCGCATCGACCAATAATCGAGTGCATCGGGCGTACCGAGATTAATCAGAAGAACACCAAGCTTCGGGCTCGGAACTTTAGGGTGATCAGTAGGTAGCAATGACATTACATCAAATCTCTCTGTGTCAGTTGTGTCAAAAGTTGCAGCATCAATTCCGGATCTTTCGTGCCGCAGGTCTCGCGAGCCGAGTGCATAGCCAATTGAGGGCAGCCAAGATCGATGGTGTCGATCCCTAATCGGCCAGCCGTGATTGGCCCGATTGTGCTACCACAACCGAGATCGGCCCGACTCGAAAAGTATTGAAGTGGGACATCAGCGCGTTCAGCAGCCTGTTCGATCACACTTTGCGTGATGGCTGTGGTGGCATAACGATGATTCGCATTAACCTTCACTACAGGCCCTTCGTTCAACAGTGGCCGATGACCTTCATCATGTTTTGACGCGTAGTTCGGATGCACGCCATGGGCGTTATCAATCGAGACCATCAAGCTATTCACACGGACGCGTTCAAAATCTGCATCAATGGTTGCCCGACGCAACACCGACTCCAAAAATGGACCATCGGCTCCACCAGTCGAGACACTCCCGATCTCCTCATGATCATTGAAAACAACCATGACTCCTTCAGCATCTTCGTTATTGAGCAACGCCTCAGTCGCGATGAAACAGCTCAGCAAATTATCGAGCCGTGCGCTGGTTAAAAACTCCTGATTCAAACCAACCACCTGCGCCGATTCGACTGGATACGCACAAAGCTCGAATGCAGAAATATCATCCGCTGAGCGGTCCAATTCACGTGCCAACAGGTCCTTGAAATCCAATTCAGCATCTGTCTCAGCCCGCGAGAGAATCATCGGTAATTCCTCATGTGGATTGATCTTCCGGCTACCGTTGGCTTCGCGATCGAGATGAATGGCGAGATTCGGAATCAAACCAACTGGACGCTTAAAATCGACCAGCTCAGTCAAAACAGCTCCCTCATTGGCTATCGCTACTCGTCCAGCTAGAGATAAGTCACGATCAAACCAAGTGGACAGTAAAACCCCACCATAAACCTCAAGACTCAACTGGAAATAGCCGTGTTTTTTCATCACTGGTTCCGGACGAACCCGCAAATTCGGACTGTCGGTATGTGCACCAAAAATGGTCCACCCGACCACCTCAGTTGGCTGCCTCCACGCAATTAATGCGCCATCCGAGCGAACCACAAAATAAGTCGCTCCTGCCTCCAGAGTCCAAGCTGCACGCTCATCGAGACGAACGAACCCAGCATGCTCTAAGCGTCTTGATACCTGATCAACCGCATGCCAAGGCGTGGGTGATTGATCGAGAAATGTCACCAACCGACCGATAAAAGGTGAGGCGCAATTGAAATCCAAGTTGTCTCTCCAAGGGTTGCGTTCTAAGGTGTGAGGAAGCATAACAGGATAATTAAGGTTCAATAGGGTCAGACACAAGGTGCTCATGAGAAGTTTGGTACGCAAAATTGTGGTCAATGCCATCCTAATGCCGTCGGTGCTGGGGTGCGCCATCACGGCTCAGGCGCTCACCATCGAGCCGACCCAAGAGGACAGTGCTCTTGCGCAAATCATCACGCGTGAGCTTGAACGCCGGCATTTAGCATCGGATGTGTTGTTTGCAGAACGCAAACCAATGGTCGGACAATTGATTTTGAAAGCGATCGATCCCTCGCGATCACTGCTGACTCAACAGGATATTGATCGCGCCACAATCACCGCCCTTCCTGAGCAAATTGAGCTCGGGAATCTTGATGCCGTCTATGCACTCTATGGGCTCTCGCTGACACGATCTGAAGAGCGTCTCGACTTCTGGTTAGAGACTCTCAATCAAGGCGTGGGATCCATTGATTTGACTGACCAAGAAGAATTACGAATCCGTGACGATGAAACTCCATGGGTCGGTGATCGCACCGAATTAAAAGATCTCTGGCGTCGACAACTGGAAAATCAGGCGATCAGTCTGCTCTTGGCGGATCGCTCCGAAGAAGAGACGTATCAAGCACTCATCCGACGCTACAAAAGCCAAAAAAATCGAATCGAACAAACCCGTCCTGACGATATTTTTGCAGGGGTGATCAACGCTTATGCCAGTGCGTATGACCCACACACCTCGTATCTACCCCCGGCTGACAGCGAGACCTTCAACATTAATATGTCACTCTCGCTGCAAGGTATTGGGGCAGTCCTTCAATCCGAAGATGAGTTCACCAAAGTGGTGAATTTAATCCCTGGCGGACCCGCTGAGATGGATGGCCGCTTACAACCTGCAGATCGGATCCTGAGCGTTGCTCAAGGGTCTGCACCCTTTGAGGATGTCGTCGGTTGGCGTCTTGACGAAGTGGTTCAAAAGATTCGTGGACCCAAGGGGTCACAAATCCGCCTGGAGGTCCAAGCTGGAGACGATGCGCCACATCGTGAAATTGTGTTGATCCGCGATCGCGTGCAGTTGGAAGAGCAATCTGCCAAGAGCGAAGTGATTGAAGCCGGCCCAAATGGCGAAAAGATTGGCATTATCACTATTCCCACGTTTTATTCCGACTTCACCGCAAAACAAGCCGGTGACCCTAACTATCGAAGCACCACACGTGATGTGAAGCAATTACTTGAAGAGCTCAGCGAGCAAGAGATCGAGGGCGTGGTCGTTGATTTACGAAACAATGGAGGCGGCTCACTCCAAGAAGCTTATGAACTCTTTGGTCTATTCATTCCACGCGGACCCGTTGTTCAAATTCAAAGTGCTGGTGGTCGAACCGATGTCCGAGGCGACCGAGATCCAAGTATTTCTTGGGAGGGTCCGATGTCGGTTTTGGTTAACCGATTAAGCGCTTCTGCCAGTGAAATTTTTGCCGGCGCGGTGCAAGACTATGGCCGTGGACTGGTGATTGGGTCACAGACCTTTGGTAAAGGAACAGTTCAGGCATTATTGCCTGTGAACGAAGGCCAATTGAAATTAACCATTGCCAAATTTTACCGGATTTCCGGACAATCCACGCAGCATCAAGGTGTGATCCCTGACATCCAGTTTCCATCAGCATTTGACCCCACAGAAATTGGGGAGAGTGCCTTAGATACGGCGTTGCCTTGGGATCAGATTCGCTCACTCAGATATCGTCCAATCGATACTCCGCAAGCACGCTTGGCTCAGTTGATCGACCGACATCAGGCGCGGATTGCGACAGACCCTGATTTTAAAGCGCTGTTGAAACGGACCGAGCGAGCGCTTGAGTTGAGTGGCGAAACTGGGATCTCTTTACATCTGGAAACGCGAATTCAAGAACGTGAAGCGAATAACCAGGCGTTACTTGATATCGAAAACATGCGACGAGAAAGCCTTGGACTGGAAACGGCCCAAAGTATCAGCGAATTAGAGGCTGCCGCCAAAGAAGATGATGTCAGTGGCGATGCAAGCTTGATGGAATCAGCGCGCATTCTCCTGGATGAGATCCAGATTAATCGGCGTCTCGCGGGGCTCTAGGTGGTGGAACCATCGACAGTGGTGTCACCGTCCCGGTCTTACTATCCCTGATCCTTGCTGGGCCTGTGTCTTCGACTTCGTCGATCCGAATCACGGCATGCATCGGAATATAGCTCCGTTTCACACCTTGAAACTCAGCTTTCAGTTTTTCTTCAGATGGATCGACAAGTAGGCCGCTTCGCTCACCAAAGACAAACTCTTCCACTTCGATGAACCCGTAGAGATCGCTGGAATAAATCTGTTTCGCAAAGACCTCGAACACCTTGTCTTGGCTGACAAACTGAACACGGAAAGTGGGGTCGGGTGTTTTAGCCATCGTGATCCTCGATTACGGGGCGCGTAGTCTGTCTATGTTTGCCTCTCTCGTCAAGAACACTCGTGCAATTTCAAACACTTCGGACTATACTCGCGCGCCCACACACGAGGAGATGGGATGACCGCAAAACTCTTCATCAAGACCCACGGGTGTCAGATGAACGAATACGATTCGGATCGCATGGCTGATCTATTGAAAGACAGCCATGAGTTGACCATCACAGAGACTCCGAATGATGCTGAAGTCATCCTGATTAACACGTGCTCGATTCGCGAGAAAGCTCAAGAAAAGGTGTTCTCAGAGCTTGGTCGATACAAAGCGCTGAAAGAGTCAAACCCAAATCTGATTATTGGCGTCGGCGGTTGTGTTGCCTCACAAGAAGGTGATGCCATTCGGCAACGCGCACCCTTTGTTGATTTAGTTTTCGGACCTCAAACCCTGCATCGTCTTCCCGATATGCTGGAAGCTCGAAGGAATAGTGGTGACGCCCAAGTCGATATCAGCTTTCCGGAAATTGAGAAATTTGATCGATTACCCGAACCAAAGCTTGAAGGACCAAGTGCCTATGTCAGCATCATGGAAGGCTGTAGCAAGTACTGCACGTTTTGTGTCGTTCCATACACTCGTGGAGAAGAAATCAGTCGACCACTCGATCACGTGTTGCAAGAAGTCCTGGCGAACGTCGACCAAGGGGCTCGCGAAATCCATTTACTGGGACAAAACGTCAACGCCTACCGCGGTGAGGCTGAGGGCGACGACATCGCTGATCTCGCCGATCTGATTCGCATTATTGCCGAAATTCCGGAGGTGGAGCGGATTCGTTTTACCACCAGCCACCCTGTTGAATTTTCAGATGCATTAATCGAGTGTTTCAGAGACGTGCCGAAGCTTGTGAGTCATCTCCACCTCCCTGTTCAGTCAGGATCTGATCGAATTTTAGCCGCGATGAAACGTGGCCATACCGCGCTTGAATACAAAGCTAAAATGCGAAAAATCAAAGAAGCGCGCCCAGGAATCAGTCTGTCGTCTGATTTCATCATCGGCTTCCCTGGCGAAACTGACCAAGATTTCGAAAAGACGATGGAGTTGATTGAGTCAGTCGGCTTTGACGTCAGTTTCAGCTTCATTTACTCAGCACGCCCGGGCACACCCGCCTCTGACTTGACTGATGATACTGACCAGGCAACTAAAAAAGCACGTCTCGCGGCCCTGCAGGCGCGAATCTCACAGAATGCGCAGGCGATTAGCCGAGCAATGGTTGGAACTACCCAGTCGGTTTTGGTGACAGGGCCCTCCAAGAAAGACCCCGGTGAACTGTCTGGTCGAACCGAAAACAATCGGGTGGTGAATTTCCGTTCCGATCAATCGGACCTGATCGGACGTTTTGTGGAATGTGAAATCGTTGAGGCCTACTCCAACTCATTACGAGGCCAGATCACCTCAAAGGCTCCTTGGTAGTGGATGTTCGACAATTTGTCCTAGAACCAAATGATGCACGGCGACTGGCGTCGCTTTGCGGACGACAAGACACCCACCTGCGACTGATTGAATCTCGCTTACCGGTGACGATTAGAAATCGGGGTAATCAGTTTGAAATCGAAGGCGAAGGCGATGCGACAAAAGCCTGCGTCCGTTTACTGGATCAGTTGTACCGAGAGACACGCGATTCCGAACTGACCGATGACACCGTCCATTTACATCTGCAAGAAGCCTCGACCTACCAAGAAGATGCGCAGGCTTTGGTTGTGATTGATACCCCAAAGCTCAAAATTAAACCTCGTGGACAAAACCAACTGGGGTATATCAACGCCATCGCCGCCCATGATGTGAATTTCGGAATTGGCCCTGCTGGCACCGGAAAGACCTGGCTGGCTGTTGCCTGCGCAGTCGATGCTCTGCGTCGTGATCAGGTGGAACGTATCATCCTCGTGCGACCTGCTGTTGAGGCAGGTGAACGCCTTGGCTTTTTACCAGGCGATCTTGCACAGAAAATTGATCCTTATCTCCGACCGCTGTACGACGCACTCTATGAAATGCTCGGATTCGATAAAGTGACCAAACTACTCGAGCGTCAAGTCATTGAGATTGCGCCTTTGGCCTACATGCGCGGCCGAACCCTTAACCACAGTTTTATTATCTTGGATGAAAGTCAAAACACGACTCGAGAACAAATGAAAATGTTCTTGACGCGATTAGGGTTTGGATCCACAGCGGTCATCACTGGTGATCCGAGCCAAATCGATCTCCCAAGAAAATCCGACTCAGGCCTCACCCATGCCTGTCGCGTCCTGGATTCGGTACGCGGTATCTCGATGACTCGATTTAATTACAAAGATGTGGTTCGACATCCTTTGGTTGGGCGAATCGTTGATGCCTATGACCGGGCGCAAGATGATCATTGAGTTCGATGATGCAACAGGCCATTGTCCTGTTGCTCCTGATACAGTGATCCATTGGTGCAAAACCCTGTTAAAAGCAGAGCAACAAAGCGACATTGAAGTCGCGATTCGTGTTGTCGATGCCAATGAAAGTCAAACACTAAACCGCACCTATCGAGGCAAAGACAATCCGACCAATGTGTTGTCATTTCCTGCCCAGATCACCATCCCCGAAGGACCCGTCTTATTGGGAGATATTGCCATTTGTTGGCCTGTCGTTGTCCGCGAAGCAAAGGAACAGAGCAAATCGATTGAGCATCATCTTGCCCACATGGTGATTCACGGATGTTTTCATTTGTTAGGCTATGATCATGACAACGATCAGGATGCCGAAGTCATGGAAGCTAAAGAAATCGGCATTCTGAACAATCTCGGCTATCCTAACCCCTATCTGAGTCAGGAACTGAAAGACACATGAACGACGGACGAAGTCCCGAGAACCAGGATTCACGATCCTGGTTCAATCGTTTGGCCAGCGTCATCTCTGGTGAAGCTGAAAATAAACCCGAGCTGATTGACGAGCTGCGCGATGCAAAAGAACGTGGCTTATTCAACCAAGAAACCTTAGCCATTCTCGAAGGTGCACTGGCCGTCAGCGACATGCAAGTTCGGGAAGTGATGATTCCCCGAACGCAGATGATCGCGATTCGAGCGGATGAACGGCCCGAAGAATTCCTGCCTCGGATTATCGAATCTGCGCACTCCCGATTCCCAGTCCTCGGCGAGCAGCCAAGCGAAGTGATCGGGATCTTATTGGCGAAAGACTTGTTGTCCTTTTTAATCAGTCAAGATCTCGAGCGATTCGAAATCAAAGAAGTGGCCCGACCAGTTCGACGAGTTCCTGAGAGCAAACGGCTCGATCAATTACTGAAAGAATTTCGCGACAACCGAGCACACATGGCTGTCGTCATTGATGAATATGGTGATGTCGCAGGCCTAGTGACGATTGAGGATGTGCTTGAGCAGATTGTGGGCGAGATTGAGGATGAACATGATCACGAGGAAGATCTAAACATCCGACATCAAGCCAATGGAGCCAGCCTGGTCAAAGCCATGACTGAAATCGAAGACTTCAATGAAGAATTCGGCACTCAGTTCTCAGATGATGAATTCGATACCATCGGCGGTCTCGTCACCCATGCGTTTGGACATTTACCCGCGCGCGGGGAAACAACAACCCTTGGGCATCTGGACTTTGTCGTCTTAAACGCAGACAGTCGCCGCATCCGCTTACTCGAAGTCCGGCCGCATGGATCCCAACATTCGGGTTAAGTCCCTCCTTGCGCTCGGTGCCGGCATTCTAGGCACCCTCGCCTTTTCTCCGTTCGATCTGTGGTGGGCAAGTCTCATCAGCCTTGCACTCTGGATGTGGTTGACCATCAAACACCCTGGGTTTCTGATCGGATGGATCTATGGCCTTGGCTTGTTCGGATCAGGTGTCTCCTGGGTATCGGTGAGTATGACAGAGCACGGTGGCGCCTCAATACCCTTGGCGGTTGCGATGACCTCCCTCTTTGCCTCAGGGCTTGCCATATTTCCGGGGCTTGCGTCCTTGGGTTATGCCAGTTGGTCGAGGCGTTGGTCTACCACACTGGGTCAAGCCTGCTTACTCACCGCTTGCTGGGTCACAATGGAAGCATTCAGAAGTTGGTTTTTGACGGGGTTTCCTTGGCTATTGTTCGGCTATACCGCACTTGATACCCCCTTCGAAGGCTATTTGTCATGGATAGGAGTCTTCGGCACAAGTGCGCTGATCGCTCTAACTGCTGGCGGACTGTTAGCGAGTGTGATCCAGCGGCAAGCGACTCCGTTATTACTCCCTATCGTAATTCTATCGACAGGTTTCGCTCTAGACGCGCAGTTTGAACCGAGCGATGACTCAAGCAAGGCGACGCAAATCGCGCTCTGGCAGCCTGTCATCCGGCAATCGGAGAAGTGGAAGCCTGAATTTCGGAGTCAGATTGTGAACCGCCATGTCACCCAAGGACTACCAGGAGATGTTGCCATCATCATCTGGCCGGAGACCGCTCTTCCGATGACTGAGTCACAGGTCAATCCGACACTCCCTGACCTAGACCTTTTATTGCAATCGAACGAACAAACCCTCATCACCGGTGTTCTTGGCCAAACTCAGGGTCGATATACTAACCGCTTAATTACGCTCGGGATTGGGCAAGGCAGTTACGATAAAACACGACTGGTTCCCTTTGGTGAATATGTCCCACTCGAATCATTACTGCGTGGACTCATCGCCTTTTTTGATCTACCAATGTCGGCGATTATTGCTGGGCCTGAACGCGACTTACTGACGCATGGACTACTGCGGTTCGCACCGCTCATTTGTTATGAAATTGCCTACACAGGACAAACGCGCGAGCTTGCCGCCGACGCCAATGTGATTTTGACAGTCTCTAATGACACCTGGTTTGGCGACTCCCTCGGGCCAGATCAACACCTTCAAATTGCTCAAATTCGCGCGAGAGAACTTGGCAAGCCCGTGGTTCGCGCAACCAATGATGGGCTGACAGCTTTTATCAATGCACGCGGACAGGTTGACAAAGTATTGCCCCGATTTGAGCCGGCCCTGCTCACGCACACAGTCATCCCCGCGCGCACCGTGACGCCTTACTCTCAAGCTGGGGAAGCACCGCTCATTATCCTACTGATCCTCATCTTGACCCTCACTCGGCGAAACGAGGCGTCAATGCCGAAATAGGGCAGTTTTTTCACAAAACGCCTTACAGTCGACAGGACGAAACGCTATCCTTTAGCCTTTTCACCTCAAGGACTATCTAGAGCTCATGGAGCGCGATTACCAACCTCAGGTTATTGAACCGGAAATCCAGCAGTACTGGGACTCAGAACAGACATTCAAAACGATCGAAGATCCTGATCAACCAAAATTCTACTGTCTCTGCATGTTCCCCTACCCGTCTGGCAAATTGCACATGGGGCATGTCCGGAATTACACCATCGGTGATGTCATCAGTCGATTCATGACCATGAAGGGGTATAACGTACTGCAACCCATGGGTTGGGATGCCTTTGGGATGCCTGCCGAAAACGCAGCCATTAAAAACCAGCGACCACCGGCCGCCTGGACCTACGACAATATTGATCACATGCGCAGCCAATTGAAGCGCCTGGGCTTTGGTTACGACTGGGATCGCGAACTGGCAACCTGCACACCGGATTATTATCGCTGGGAGCAGTGGCTGTTTACACGAATGGTCGACAAAGGGTTGGCCTATCGAAAAAAAGCTCGAGTCAACTGGGACCCTGTCGATCAAACCGTCCTTGCCAACGAGCAAGTCATCGATGGTCGCGGCTGGCGCTCGGGGGCACTTGTCGAACAACGTGAAATCGATCAATGGTTTATTCGCATCACCGATTATGCGGATGAGTTGTTGGATGATTTGGACGCCGTTGACTGGCCTGAGCAAGTCAAAACGATGCAGAAGAACTGGATTGGTCGAAGTCAAGGGATTGAGTTTAGTTTTGAGCGCAAAGGATCTGAGGAGCGTCTGGAGGTCTATACCACCCGACCGGACACCATCATGGGCATTACCTATGTGGCTGTCGCTGCACAACATCCGATCGCCACGCAAGCTGCTGCATCGAATCCCGAGATTCAGACCTTTATCGAAGAATGTGCGCACATGTCGGTCGCTGAAGCCGATCTTGCACAAGCACCCAAGCGCGGCATGGCCACTGGGCAGTTCGTCATTCACCCATTCACCGGTGAAGAGATTCCGATTTGGATCGCCAACTTTGTGTTGATGGAGTATGGCTCAGGGGCTGTCATGGCCGTTCCTGGGCACGACCAACGGGATTGGGAATTTGCCACACAATACGGACTTCCAATCAAACCTGTCATTCAGCCGCTGCATGATGATCCAGAATACGATCTCAGTGAAAAAGCATGGTGTGAGAAAACCGGCGTCACCATCCACTCGGGACGGTTTGATGGCCTACCCTTCGCTGATGCCTTCAACGCTGTTGCTGAGGCGCTTGAAGAAATGGGAATCGGACGTGTCACAACCAATTATCGGCTTCGTGATTGGGGAGTGGGCCGTCAACGCTATTGGGGCTGCCCTATTCCGGTGATCCATACCGACGAAGGATTGAAAACCGTCCGCGACGAAGATTTACCGGTGACCTTACCGGAAGACGTTGTCGTCGATGGCTCTGGAAGCCCACTCGCCACACGCAGTGATTTTGTTGAGACCATTGATCCCGACACCGGACGCCCAGCAAAACGAGAGACGGATACCTTTGATACTTTCATGGAATCCAGTTGGTACTATGCGCGCTTTGCTAGCGCGTTCTCCGATGACGCCATGCTCGATGCCCATGCCAACCACTGGTTACCGGTCGATTTGTATATTGGTGGAATTGAGCATGCGATTTTACATCTTTTATACGCACGGTTTTTCCATAAAGTGTTGCGTGACCTTGGTTTAGTCAACAGCGACGAACCCTTTAAGAAATTGCTCACTCAAGGAATGGTTTTAAAAGACGGTTCGAAAATGTCCAAATCCAAGGGCAATACCGTTGATCCACAAGAGTTGATCGATCAATACGGAGCCGATACGGTTCGCTTGTTTACGATGTTTGCGGCACCCCCTGAGCTCTCGCTGGAATGGTCCGATGATGGTGTGGCCGGCGCGCATCGGTTCTTAAAACGGATTCACACCTTAGTGACCGAACATCTCAACCAGGGTCACCACGTCTCGAACGAACCGGTTGATCTTGATGGTTTGTCAGACGAGGCTCGTGATGTGTATCGAAAGCTTCACGAAACGATCGCCAAAGTCTCTGATGACATCGGCCGACGATATCATTTCAATACAGCAATTGCCTCCATCATGGAACTGACCAATAGCGTCATGAAATTCGATGCCACAAGTGATGCTGATCGGGCAGTGCGTTCGGAAGCCGTCGAAGCCATTGTCATTTTATTGTCACCAATCACACCACATATCACCGAACATCTGTGGTCGGGTCTTGGTCATCAGAACTCCTTGATGGACGTTCCTTGGCCAAAAGTTCGCGAAGATGCTTTAACTCGGAATACACTGACGTTGGTGGTTCAGGTCAACGGAAAACTCCGTGGTCGCATCGAGGTACCGAGTGATGCAGATCAGGCAACTATTCTGACCATGGCTCGGGACGAACCACAAGTCGCGAAGTTCCTCGAAGGGATGGTCGAAAAGAAAGCGATTGTTGTTCCTCAAAAACTCGTCAATTTAGTGGTGGCACCAGTATGATCAACCGACGTGCATTGTTAACGCTCACAGCAGCTGGCCTCCTCAGCGGATGTGGGTTCCGGTTACGTGGGACAGGGACACCCCAAGGGCAGCTTCCCGACAGATTGCGGATCCAGACATCAGATCCCTATTCACCGATCGTGCAAAACATCACGCGTCAACTCAACGATCAAGGCACGGATGTTGTCACTAGCGGTTCAGCACCGTTACTCAAAGTGACTCTGCCGACGCTCTCAAGCCGAGTACTTGGCCCTGTGTCAGGCGGTGATCAAACAGAGCTTGCTCTGCAGATGAGTTACAGCCTCACCGGTGATGATCTGATTCTTCTCATCCCAGAAACCACTGTTCGTGCAACACTCATCTACGTCGATGGTGGCGCAGACACGTCAGCGGAAGATCAGCGGGTTGAGCAATTAAAGCGCAGTCTCGAGAGTGATCTACTGCGCCAGATTGTCCCCTCAATCCGCGTGCGCTACGAACAAGCGCTAAAGCAAACTCAATCCTCGCAGGCCAACTAAATCATGGCCATCAAAGCTGCTGAATTTGATGGCCATCAATGGCGTTCCGCATTACCTCAGGTCGCTGCACTGATCGGTGATGAAGCATTTTTTATCACGAGGATTGGTGATCTGTGGAGAACGGCTGGAAAAGATCAAGGATTTACCGAACGGTTGGTGCTTGACCAAACAGAACCCGAGATTGCGCAGCGAGTTCTCAGTGAATTAGATGCACTGTCGCTGTTTGCAGACAAAACTCTTGTTGAATTACGCCTAAGCAAGACCACACTCGATAAGTCACTCCGAGAAGCAGTGGATCAGTGGATGCAAAACCCACCCGAGGACAAACGGCTGTTGATCAGTGGACCGAAGCTCACCAAAACTGAAACTTCAGCAAGCTGGTATCAAACACTGGATCGATCAACTGGGGTCGTTGATGCTGCTTCGATTCCCTCCTATCAATTCGGCCAATGGCTTGAGCGAGAACTCAAATCACATCAAATCATGATGGATGCAGAGGCGAAATCTGCGGTTCAAGTGCATACCGAGGGTAACCTCTTAGCGGCCGGACAAGTAATCGAAAGACTTAAACTGATTCAACCGGACTTAATCCAAGGGCCAGTTCTCTCATTGGAGCAAGTGCTCGATGTGCTCACTCAAAGCGCGCGGCACACCGTTTATGACCTGGTGGATCTCGCCTTAAAGGCCGATCTGGTGGCACTGAACCGAATGACCGATTTGCTCAAGGCCGAGGGCGTCGAAGCGATGACCGCATTATGGGCCATCTCTCGTGAACTCGACCTTTTGTTGCAGATTCGCTATCGAATGGATCAAGGCGAGCCGGTAAACCAGGCGATCAGTTCGCTCCGGATCTGGCGCTCACGTGAAGGCCTAGTCCGTGGTGCAGTGAATCGTCTGAGTCTGATCCAACTTCGCAAACTACTCACGCTCTGTCATGATGCGGATCGAACCATCAAAGGCGCCACTCATGAACCTGCTTGGTCCATTCTCAAAGATATTTTACTGGGCCTCGCTGGCCACCCGATGACGCGCTAGATCAAGCAACTGATCCTTGAAGTCTCGACTCAACTCATCAGCAACTTGCGCCGGCGACGCCTCTTGAACCCAATCAGACCACTGCGTGACCTGAAGACCTTCGTATCCGCAGGGATTGATCCGTGAAAATGGCTCGAGATCCATCGATACGTTAACGGCTAATCCATGGTAGGACACGCCATGCCGGATTCGTAGACCCAAACTGGCAATCTTTTGATGATCGACGTAAACGCCAGGCGCATCAGTACGCGCGCAAGCTGAAACGCCATCTCGGTGTAATCGATGAATCACCAGGTTCTCAAGGAGCGTCACCAGCGAACGCACGTTCAAGGCAAAATGTTTCAACGGGATCAATGTATACAGAATCACTTGACCAGGGCCATGGTAGGTGACCTGGCCTCCTCGATCGGATTGGATCACTGGGATGTCACCCGGATTGAGAATGTGCTCAGCTTTTCCCGCTTGTCCTTGGGTGAAGACTGGAGGATGCTGCACCGTCCAGATTTCCGCACGCTCGCCTTGCTTGAGTTGTTCGATGTTGGCCTGCATTTCCCGATGCGTGTGTGCATAGGGCTCAGTCCCGCGATCGAGGATGGTCACCTCGGTCATTAGAGCACCATGTGGACCCGACCGGTTGCTTTGAAATCAGCGTGTAGCGCTTTTAATTGCTCTTCACTTTCTGCCGTAATCGAGAACCGAAAGCTCTGATATTTTCCATTTTTGCTGGCCGTCACCCGCAATCCCTCAGCATCATAACCCTGACAATGCCGCGCGATGATCTCTTCAAGAATCGTGACAAATCCATCCTCTGTATCAGCAACCACTGACACGTGATAGCCATGACACGGGAATTCAATGACGGGTTTTTCAGGTTGATCACCACTAGTCATGATGCCGCAGTCTCTCATCGTACGCAGATTGTAATGCCAAGAACGTATCTGTCAGTTGTCCATGACCGACGATGCCACCCGGACTGAGTTCAGTGATTGGCATCAACCCGCGAGTTGAGCTGGAGACAAATATTCCATCTGCATCCGCTAAGCTGTCGACTCGTACATTCTGTTCGATCACTGTAATACCGAGCGCTTCAGCCATCTCAAGAACCAAATGTCGGGTAATCCCAGGGAGTATCAGATCACTTAATGGTGGTGTCACAAGCGTAGTACCGCGAATCACAAAGACATTGGATGTCGAGGCTTCAGTGACGTACTCATCCCGAAACAGAATAGATTCTTGCGCATCGGATGCTTTCGCTTCTTGCATCAACAGCACGTTACCCAGCAGTGATACCGATTTAATCGAATTACGACGCCAGCGGATGTCTGGTCGGACAATTGCTGTACAGCCTCCGTAGGTTGTCACTTTGAATTCACTGATTGTCAAAAAGACAGTCGGAGCCACATTGACAGGAAATGCATGATCGCGAACGGCGGCTGCACCCCGAGTGACCTGCACATAAATCTTGGCTGACTCCAGATTCGCTTTCTCAATTAAACGATCAACATCGTGAAATATCTGCTCAACAGAGACATCGAGTTGGATCGATGCGAGGCTCGCAGCAAGACGTTGCTGGTGCAAGGATTTGGCACGGACTCGACCGTCGACACGAGCCATCACTTCGTAAACCCCATCGCCAAATAAAAATCCACGATCCATCGGCGAAATCGCCGCCTGATCAAGCGGCATTAAGGATCCATTGAGGCAGCACCAACTCACGCAAAGAGTCTCAGCACGAAGTCCATCAAACGCTTGAACAGACCACCTTCAGGAACAGCTTCAGCCACCGCAACTGGAGACTCCGCAAGGACTCGCTCACCCAGCATAATCTTCACCGTCCCAACGACGGCCCCAGCCTCTAGAGGAGCATCCAAGGTATCGGGCGCGTCCAAGGTCGCCTGAATGGCTGACTCACGGCCCAGTGGCAACGTGACATACAAGGGCTCTGTCGGAGCCAGATCGACCGACTCCATTTCGCCAAACCATACTTTGCGTGCACTCTCTGGAAGCGGCTCGCCTGCGGCAAACACGGTTTTCCCACTGAAATAACGAAAGCCATATTGCAGCAATTTGGTGGTTTCTTGTTCTCGCGCTTTTTCACTGGCTGTACCCATCACCACCGAGATCAGACGAAAGCCATCGCGCTCAGCGCTCGCAACCAGACAATAACCGGCCTCTTCTGTATGTCCGGTTTTTAAACCATCAACAGTCGGATCTCGGAACAGTAGGCTGTTTCTATTCGCCTGCTTAATGCCGTTATAGGTAAAGTTTTTTTCTTCATAGATGGGATAGGTATCTGGGAAGTCTTGAATGATTCGAGCTGCCAAAATACTCAAATCTTTAGCCGTGGTGTAATGGCCTTCTTGTGGCAGGCCCGTGGCATTTTTAAATTGTGTATTGGTCATTCCGAGGCTGATTGCGGTTTGATTCATCACATCGGCAAACACGTCTTCAGATCCGGCAATATATTCAGCGACCGCCACACTGGCATCATTCCCTGACTGAATGATGATGCCACGCAGCAAATCTTCCAATCGAACCTCGGTCCCCTCACGAATAAACATCCGCGAACCGCCAGTCTTCCATGCTTTGACGCTGACAGGGACTTGATCATCAAAAGACATGCGACCTTCGGTAATCTCGCGCTCAGCGATATAAGCCGTCATCATTTTGGTCAGAGAGGCAGGGGGTAAGGGTTCTTCTGCATTATGTTCTACGAGGATTTCGCCATTGGTAGCATCGACCAACAAATAGCCTGAGGCCTGAAGTTTAGGGGCGGCCGGGATCGGTGGCCCATTGCCCAATGCCTCGGTTAACGGCACGTTGGCTGCGCTGGCCATACTAAACAGACATGTCAAGGCGATCCAAACTAGACGCACTCTACTCTCCTTGTTTTCACTCTTTATTTTGCAATCAGTCGCTGCGGCGACCAACCCAGAGCAACCAGTTGCTCATAGATCGCACGCTCAATTCCTAAATCGGTGATCGGCAAGACCTGGACTCGGAACAATCCAGTGCCATTGGATTCAACCCGAACCGTAGCCTGGTCTTCCGGTACCGCACGACGAATTTGTTCCGCAACTTTCTGTGCTTGAATCTCTGTTGAAACAGCGGTCACTTGAAAGATCGCCTGAGCTGGCTTCGCGAGTGGATTTGCAATCAAGGCTGCATCTGAGGTTGGGACCGTCAAGACTTCATAACGAACCTTGGCGGTTCCTTGATCGGCAAACCCCAAGCGTTCCGCTGCCGCCCATGATAAATCAAGGACGCGATCCTCTTTGAATGGTCCACGATCGTTCACTCGAACAACTAAGGACTGATCATTCTCGACGTTGGTCACCCGAATCCAAGCTGGGATCGGCATGGTTTTGTGGGCAGCCGTAAATTGGAACATGTCAAATGGCTCACCTGATGACGTCAACTGCCCATGAAATTTCCGGCCATACCAACTCGCTGTGCCAAGCTCTGTAAATCCCGCTCCGACCGGCTCGACTCGATAAGTCACACCATCGACTTCATAGCTCTCAGGATTTCCATATTGAGCCAAGGGTTCAGGTTGCGCTTTCGGCTCTGGGATCGATGCCACATCAATGGATGCAATCAGAGGTGGTCCATCGGGCACCTCCTCGGACGCCGACGCCACTTCATCAACCGATGCATCAGCACCAATCCACTGTTGAACGGAAGCACAGCCAGACGCGATGAGCAGCGGAAACAGAAGAAACAGCCGAATCACAAAGACAACTCCTGCGCGATTTCTTCAGACAATTGAGTCACTGCCATGGCATATAAGGGTGATCGGTTATATCGTGTGATGACGTAGAAATTCTTAGTAACAGCCCAGTACTCATCCCCATTTGCGCCATGCAATCCGAGAACATCCAAGGGCAAACCAGCCCAATTGGCCGGTATTCCCGAAACACCTTTCGAGATCAATTCCTGCCCGGTCTCTTTGACTTCAATTCGCGACTCCATGCGCTCAACAAGGGATGCAGCATTGCCGACAGGGGCAGCGATTCCATAGGTGTTGTCCCAGCCATGTTCGGCCAGATAATTGGCGACCGATCCGATCGCGTCGATGGGATTATTGATCAAATCACGACGACCGTCGTTATCGAAATCGATCGCATACGCGAGATAGCTGGATGGGATGAACTGACCAAAACCCATGGCTCCCGCATAGGAACCTTTTAACTCAGTTGGCTTTAAGTTTTCCTCTTGACCAAGCAAAAATAGGGACTCAAGTTCTCCTAAGAAAAACTTCGCGCGCTTCGGATAATCAAGTCCAAGCGTCGCTAAGGCATCCAGTGCCCGAAAGCTGCCTTTGTTTTTTCCGTAGTAGGTCTCCACTCCAATAATCGCAAGGATCACTTCGACGGGAACTCCGAGCTCTCTCTCCGCTCGGATTAACGTCTCTTGGTGGGTCTCATAGAATCGACGCGCTGCTGTGACGCGAGCGGATTTTAAGAAAATCGGCCGATAATCTTTCCATTCTTTCTTTTCCGCGGGCCGATTCATGGCATTAATCACAGAATCCAAACGCTTCGCTTGAGACATCACTGACAGTACATCATCCCGATCTAAGCCTTTCGCCGCCAAACGATCAGCCATCGCTTTAACTTCAGCACGTTCAGCATAATTCGCCTGTGCCGTTGAGACAGTTGCCCCCAAAAGACCCAAGGCAACAGCAATGGTTTGAAAAATACGCATCATGACTCCCCTGAAAGCACACGTTTCGTTCGTTGCATCGCCATAATTAAACCAAATCCAATCAACAACGAAACAATTGAAGTTCCACCATAACTAATTAACGGCAAGGGCACACCTACCACAGGTAAAACTCCACTAACCATTCCCAAATTCACAAACACATACACAAAAAATGTCAGCGTCACAGACCCTGATAATAAACGACCGAAATGTCCTTGTGCGCGCATCGTCAACACCAAACACCGTCCAAGGATCAGAGCATAGAGAATTAACAAGAAACTAATGCCTACAAATCCCATCTCTTCACCGATCACCGCCACGATGAAGTCTGTGTGTGATTCCGGCAAAAACTTGAGTTGCGCCTGCGTTCCTGCAGCATAGCCCTTACCAAACATGCCTCCAGACCCGAGTGCGGTCATTGCCTGAATGGTATTCCAACCAGCTCCCAAGGGGTCACTCTGCGGATCGAGCAATGTCAGTACTCGCGTTCTCTGATAGTCGCGCATCACCATCCAAAGAACGGGAAGTGAGGCAACACCAAGACCGCCCAAAATCGCCAACAGGCGCCACGAAATCCCCGCCAAAAAAATCACAAAGAAGCCAGATCCTGCAATGATGATGCTGGTTCCCAAGTCAGGCTGTTTGGCGATGAGTGCAACCGGAATCACGATCAAGATTGCAGCAATCGCTAGTTGAGAGATTGTGGGAGGCAACTGACGCCGAGTCAGCCACCAGGTCACCATTGCTGGTAATGCCAGCTTCATGAGTTCTGATGGCTGGAATCGGGGAAGACCCGGTAGATCAAGCCATCGCTGGGCGCCTTTAGCTCCGACACCGATCACTAAAACAGCAATCAGTAACAAGATCGCGAATGCAAAAATAAACGGCGTGACATGGACAATAATGTCGCGTCTGACCTGCGACAAAATGGCCATCACACCCAAGCCGACAGCCACATGGGCGCCTTGCCGAATCACCATCGAAAGACTTTGCCCAGACGCAGAATATAAAATGATCAGCCCATACAAGGCGGTCACCAAGACAAACAGAGTCAACAACGGATCGACACCATACCGTTGGGCAAATCGTTTGGGTCGAAAGGATTCGATCTGACCGATATCAGTTGCTGTCAGCATTGCCATACCCGAGCACTTGTTGATTCATTGCCGACACATAAGTCTCATCCGGCGCGCGCTCACCTTCATTACGCTCCAGCACCCAATAATCAAAAATCTGTCTGGCAACAGGAGCGGCAGTGGTCCCGCCGGACCCACCATTTTCAATGACCAATGCAAGGACGATGCTGGGTGAATCGGCAGGGGCAAACCCGACAAACAGCGCATGATCTCTCAGGCGCTCTTCGATTTCTTCTTCTTTATATTCCTCTTCCTGAGCAATACCGACAACTTGGACGGTTCCCGTTTTTCCGGCGATCCGATAATTCAGCCCCCGAGCAGCGCCTCGAGCCGTACCGCGCTCGCCGTGCAGCACATCTTCCATCGCGTCAATCATCCGCTCCCAATCCATCGAGTCTCCCAAGGGAACCGGAGCGCCAGCATCAACATCCTCAAGAACGGAAAAATGGGGTTCAATAAAATTGCCGCGGCGGGCCATCGCCGTTGTTGCAGCAGCTAATTGCAAGGGTGTCGTGACCCAAAAGCCCTGCCCAATCCCCGAAATCACCGTTTCACCCAAATACCACGACTGGTTTCTCGCTTGCCGCTTCCATTCTCGACTCGGCAGGATCCCTGGGAGATCTCCCTGAATATCGCGACCCTGACGTCGACCAAAACCAAACCAACGCATGCCTTCAGACATCTGGTCTACACCCAGCCGAACTGCCATTTCATAGAAATACGTATCACAGGATTCGATCACGGCTTTCTCGATATTGACTCGGCCATGCCCCCACTTTTTCCAGTCGCGATATTTGTGATCATCGCCCGATAGCTGGAAAAAGCCGCGGTCAGAAATCTCTTTCTCCCATGTCACCGCACCGTAATGCAGGCCAACAAGACCCAGCATTGGTTTAATGGTTGATCCTGGCGGATACTGCCCCCGTAACGCACGGTTAAACAGCGGCGTATCTTGGTTGACCTGAAGCGCGGCATATTCCGCCTGACTGATGCCACCAATAAATGCATTGGCATCATAGGTGGGCGCACTAGCCAATCCAAGGATCCCGCCAGTCTGAGGATCCATTGCAACGATCGCTCCACGTCGATCACCTAAGGCTTCATAAAGCTTCGCCGTCAGACCAATATCAAGATGCAATGGAATATCGGCACCGGGGACAGGATCATCTCTGTCCACCGATCGCATAATCTGACCTCTGGCACTCGTTTCAACACGCTCGACACCCACTTGCCCGAGCAATGCATCTTCGTAAGCTTTTTCAACCCCGGACTTTCCAATGGTCTCAGTTCCGGCGTAGCGACTCTCTTCAATCGCTTGTAATTCATTGAGCGACAGTCGGCCCACGTATCCCAAACTGTGAGCTGTCAACCCACCGTAGGGGTAAAACCGTGTCGGCCTTGCCTCAATCTGCAATCCAGGGAACTGAAACAAATCAACAGCAATCAAGGCCGCCTCAGACTCTGAAAGATCGTCTTTCACAACCACTGGATCACGCGGGCGTCGCCGTGACTTCAGATTCTTGGCGAACCGCTCGGCATCTCCATCTGTAAACTCGATGCGTGAACGCACTTTTGAGACCATCACATCAATATCATCCACTTCTTCCGGCACCAGAAGCAGCTGAAGATTCGGGCGGTTCTCAGCCAGAATCAGTCCATTGCGGTCCACAATTAATCCGCGCGCGGGACTGACGGGAAGCGTTTGCAGTCGATTCGCCTCAGAGGCTGTTTGGAAACGTTCGGTTTCAATCAACTGGAGCCAGATCAAACGGACCACGAGTAGGATCAAAAGACAGGCGCCACCGATTGCCGCCACCATCAACCGGTTTTGAATCAAATGTTTTTCACGAACACCGGTGGAAAGCTCCAACCTTAACTCCTGTGATAAGGGTGTCCCTGGCGGACACTATCGGCTCGATACAACTGCTCGATGACAATCACTCGAGCAAGCGGATGCGGAAAGACCAAGTTCGAAAGACTCCACTGCACGTCTGCGCGAGCACGCACATCATCGCACCACCCATCGGCTCCGCCTATAGCAAAGACCAAAGATCGGCCTGATAGTTCCCACTGGGTCAGCTGATCGGCCAGTTCAGTCGTGGAATATGATTGCCCTCGCTCATCTAAAAGAATCAAAAAATCATGACTTTTGAGTCGATCAAAGAGTCTCTTGCGGTGCTCCTCTCGCGCGTCGGCGCCGGTTTTTTTAGAGGCGGAGATCTCTTCAACCACCAATTGAAATTGATGACGAAATCGAGGCAGATACTCAGCACAGCCATCCTGGACCCAAGATGGCATTTTCTGCCCAACAGCCAACAACCTGACATCCGCCATTAATGCGCGCTTTCCTCGTCAGCATCACGACCTCGTCGCTCCCACAAGCGTTCGAGGTCATAAAATTCACGAATGGGTGGTTGCATGACGTGAAGAACCACAGAGTCAAAATCGACCAAGACCCATTCGGCAGCGTCTGCACCTTCACTTCCGAGCGCTCCGACACCGTGTTTGACTTTCATCTCTTGAGCGACATGATCGGCAAGGGATTTGACATGTCGGCTTGAGGTCCCGCTGGCAATCACCAGAAAGTCAGTCACCGATGTTTGTCCGCGCACATCAACAATTCGAATATCGAGCGCTTTGAGGTCTTCTAACGCATCCACAATGAAGCGTGTTAGGTCAGTATCTTCAGTCATTCAGTATCCTGATACAAATGGTTGCCGCCAATATAGTCGGCAATGGTTGGGGGGATCGGTAGTTGCGATGTGCCGCAAGCGATCAGCTCACGAACAGCGGTCGAAGAGACCGGTATTTCTGGGGTATCCAAGCGATAGAGTCGACCAGAAGGCACTTCGGACAAATCGATCGCGCGATTGACCTCAACCATCTGACTCAACAAACCAGGGATTTCAATTCGCTCACCGGCACGCTTGAGAACACAAAGATGGCACAGTGACGGAAGTTTGTCTGGTTGATACCAGGACTCAAGACTGCGCACAGCATCCGCCCCTAAGGCCAAAACGATCGGCTCCTGTTCACCATAGATCGCACGCAGTGAACACAGTGTGTCAACAGTATAGCTCGGACCATCACGACCAAGCTCGATCGGGTCTACCGTCACACCAGAAATCTCATCCATAGCCAGTTTCAGCATCGCCAAACGATGCGCTGATGACACCCGACTGCTTCGATGTGGGGGCTGACGATTGGGAATCACACGAATCGTCGCATCTGGAAATGCATCTCTCAATGACATCGCCATCGCGACATGACCGTTATGAACAGGATCAAAGGTTCCGCCAAATAGAACCTGCACTAAGCGCGCACCTGACCATCTCCGAAGACGATCCATTTTTGATTGGTCAGTCCCTCAAGACCAACCGGTCCGCGAACATGAATTCGGTCTGTTGAAATTCCAATTTCAGCTCCAAGCCCGTATTCAAATCCGTCGGCAAACCGGGTTGAGGCATTGGCAATCACTGAGGCCGAATCAACTGCTCGCATGAACTGACGAACCGTCGTGTAATTGGTAGAAACAATGGCGTCGGTGTGATGGGACCCATAGGTGTTAATGTGCAAAATCGCTTCATCAACCGATGCAACCACCTTGATTGCAACGATCGGTCCTAAATACTCTTCGTACCAGTCCGACTCACTCGCCACTTTCGCTTCTGGCAACATCGCGCACACGCGGTCGCATCCTCGTATCTCAACCGAATACGGGGCTAAGGCCTGCTGCAATAATGGCAACACGGTCGGCGCGACATCTTCGTGGATCAGAAATGACTCAGCTGCATTACACACGCCATAGCGATGTGTTTTGGCATTTTCGAGAATCTGCAGTGCCTGCTGTAAGTCACTTTCGGCGTCGACATAGACATGACAGTTCCCATCGAGATGTTTGATGACTGGAACCCGAGCATCCGTTGAGATGCGTTCAATCAATCCTTTACCACCGCGCGGAATGATCACATCGCACATTGGAGCATCACCACCGATCATTGCACCAACGAAATCACGATCAGCCGTTGGCGCAACCTGGACACAAGCCGCAGGCAAACCAACTGTCTGAAGACCTGTAGTGATACAGGCAGCAATCGCTTGATTGGAATGAAAGGCCTCACTACCGCCTCTCAACACACAGGCGTTGCCTGATTTCAAACACAAGGCAGCAGCATCGATGGTGACATTCGGGCGGGACTCATAAATGATACCGATCACGCCCAATGCCTGTCGCATCAAACCCACTTCGATCCCAGAGGGTCTGCGCACCAAACGAGAAATTTCACCAACTGGATCGGGAAGAGCGATAATGTGCTCAACACCCTCAATCATGCCATCGATTCGGGCGTCGTTGAGCTCGAGCCGATCAAGAAGTGCCTCGTCGAGACCCTGGTTCTGGCCAGCATCGAGGTCCTTGAGATTCGCTTGAAGAATGCTCAATCGTGAAGCGGCCATCGCTTCCTTGATCGCCAAAAGAGCTGAATTCTTGGTCTGTGTCGAGGCGGTTGCTATAACTGCTCGCGCTGACTTGGCTTGTTCAGCCACTGCTTGGTAATCCATCTTCACCCCACTACGTTGGCGAGATTATACCGTGGGTTCAACTCGGAAATCAGGCGCCACGGCCTTGAATTTGCAGTTTTGTGACTTCCACTTCCAATTCACTGAGGCGATTGATCGGATTCTGCATCTCAAAAAACGACTGCTTCACCTCATTATCCAAAGGCAACAATTCGGTCAAGCGAGCACCAACCTCACTGGCATCGGTGTAATCAATCTCACTGTAGAGCCCTCGCACGGCGGGATGCACTTGCAAACTTTTCAATAACTCGACCAGACCGAGGTGCTCGACGGGAACTTCTCCAGTCGACTCTAAGGGAAGGTCGGCGGAATCAGCCAACCAAAGGCCATCGTCGCGTTGACGCGGATTAAACAATTGTTGTTTCCGCTCTCCGACCGCAAGAATTCCCAACAGCCCATTACTCAGCTGATCGAAATCGCGAATCGATACTTCGCAACCCAAGTCTGCAAAACCCTCAGCACGCGACATCGTGACAATAAAATGCTCACCATCTCGCATGCATTGACCCACCATATCCAAATAGCGCGCCTCAAAAATTTGAAGCGGTAGACGCCCGCCTGGGAATAACACCAGGGGCAATGGAAATAGCGGTTTGGTCACAGCAACCTCAGGTTGAATGGATTCAAAGATCATGCTGTTTACAGTGTGGCCCCTTGCAATTTTTTCAACGGACTCTCACATGTTCCACGACGCGAGCTTGGATCCCGAAAAAACCCCCGTTCGACATAAAGATCATCTGACCGCTGGTTTGTTTCGACAGTTGCTGCTCAAGCGCTGTCAGATCATGAACCACGACAGATGAATTCTGTTCGCGTTCAAGGATCTGCACATCCCAAGAGACATCGTCAGGCAACACCCAATAGACCTGATCGGCACCAGCGACAGCGTCAAGGAGCGCCTTGCCATGAATGCCCGCTTTCATGGTGTTGGATCGGAGTTCAATCACCGCTGTCAGAGGGCGCTGAGGTTCTTCACAAAGTGCATCGAGGGTCGTTTCGATGGCGGTCGGGTGATGCGCAAAATCATCCCACACTTTGAGTACTCCGTTATCGAACAGGAGATTCAAGCGACGCGCCACTCCTTGAAATTCAGACAACGCCAAGAAGCCTGCATCGGTCGGCACATTAGCGGCATGCGCCATCGCCACAGCGAGCTCTGCATTCTGTGCATTGTGCTTGCCGCGCATTGGCCATTGAACAGATAGATCCCAATCGTCAGACACTAATCGGTCCCGTTCGGCTCTAAATCGCACAAACGTACCCTGACCAATGCGGAGCTGTCGGGACCAACATCCTCGAGCCAACACTCGATCAATCGCATCGACCCCCGCTCGACTGACGACAAATCCCTGACTCGGCACACGGCGGATGGCATGGTGGAACTGAGTTTCAATCGCTGAGAGATCAGAAAAAATATCTGCGTGATCAAATTCCAGGTTATTGATCCCGAAAATATCCGCATGGTAATGCACAAATTTTGAGCGCTTGTCGAAAAAGGCCGTATCGTACTCATCTGCTTCCACGACAAACCATTGGCCACCACCAAGCCGCGCGGAAACCCCAAAGTTCTGCGGCACCCCACCCACTAAAAATCCAGGGTTCATCCCTTGAGATTCCAAGATCCATGCGAGCATGCTTGTTGTTGTGGTTTTTCCATGGGTTCCCGAGACAGCAAGGACAGTCATCCCTTCAGTCAAGCGCCCCAATAATTCAGGACCAGAGATGAATGGGATCTTGCCATCGAGCACTGCTTCAACTTCAACATTTCCTCGTGACATGGCATTTCCAACCACCACAAGATCCAAGTCTTCGCGAAGGACGCTCGGATCATAGCCTTCATGCAGGACGATTCCCGCCTGTCGAAGCTGGTCCGACATCGGTGGATACACATGTTGGTCGGAACCGGTGACTTCCCAGCCTTTCTGGCGACAGAGTTGGGCCAATCCACCCATGAAGGTGCCGCAAATACCGATGATATGGATTTTCAAAGCTAACTCTCTGAGACAACAAATGTCGTATGGTGTCATCGTGAGGCGCAAACGGCAATTTCGGGGACCTTGTACCATTTCACGATAGCGATCACGGCTCGTATCGGTTGAAATAGAGATCAAAGCACCGGACACTTGCGCCCGCGAATGCTTCTAAATTATCTGTTAACCATCTGAGGACCCTATGAGCTTCAACGATATTCCTGCGGGAAAGGACATCCCGAACGACATCTATGTCGCGATCGAAATTCCAGCGAACTCGAGCCCAATCAAGTACGAAATTGAAAAGGAATTCGACGCCATTTTTGTCGATCGCTTCATGGCGACCCCTATGTTCTACCCAGCGAACTACGGCTATGTTCCGAATACATTGGCTGACGATGGCGATCCACTCGACGTCTTGGTTGTCACGCCCTATCCAGTTCAGCCAGGCTCAATCATTCGCGCCCGTCCCATTGGGATTCTCGACATGAGCGATGAAGCAGGCCGCGACTCCAAAGTCCTCGCTGTTCCCCATGACAAGCTCACCACGCTCTACAAAGACGTCAAAGAGCCGCAGGACTTGGGCTCGCTGTTGCTTGATCAAATTGCGCATTTCTTTGAGAACTATAAAGATCTCGAAGCCGGGAAGTGGGTCAAAGTCGACGGCTGGCGAGGATCCGATGCAGCCCGCGACGCAGTCATCGCGTCGGTCGAAGCCGCGAAAAAGTAATCAGCCTTGAACCAGCAGTGCACGCAGATCAGAAATGGCTGCGTGCGCTCTGGAGATATAACTTGCCATCACCAGTGAATGGTTGGCAAAAATCCCAAACCCCGATCCATTCAAAATCATCGGAGACCACACCGTCTGTTGCGTTGCCTCTAATTCGCGGATGACCTGCTTGAGTGACACCCGTGCGTTTTTATTTTCGAGAACTGACCCAAAATCGGCTTCAACAGCACGCAGGATATGCAAAAGTGCCCAAGCCGATCCACGCGCCTCAAAAAACACGTCATCGATTTCCATCCAAGGCGTTTTTACAATCCGCTCAGACACATCCATGGTTGATTGATTCGCTGCTGGATCACCCGCTAAATCCGTATTAAATCGCGCCTGACCGACACTGGCTGAGAGTCGCTGGCTGAGGGAGCCAAGCCGGGTTTCAACATCAGCCAAATAATTTTTTAGGTTGTCAGCACGTGCATATAACTGGGCATTCTCGCCAGGAGTGGCGAGTCGGCGTTGATAGGACTTCAAGGACGTGACCGCTTTCTGATAGCTAGACTCAGCCGATGGGAACCATTTGCCACTGTCATAATTTAACGCAGGTTCAGCAACAACGAGGTCTGCATCCTCCGTGGATTGCGATTGACTGCGCGACAAATCTTTCCGTAGCGACCGCGCAAGATCTCTAGCCTGAACCAAAGCGCCAAATTCCCAGTTGGGCATGTTGTCAAGCCACAAACCCGGAGGCGTCACATCGTTCGACAAATACCCGCCCGGCTTTTCTAACAACGTTTCTGTGATGAAAATTAACGCGCCAACGGTCGCGTTACCGATTGTCACGTTTTGGTCCGCCGGCGCTGTCGTCGTCAGCACGTCATCAACTGACCGCTGCTCTGGCGGCTGACTCCAATGAATCCCCAACAGGACCGCTCCCAATAAGTAAAGAACACAAGCGCCCAATCCAGCTGCCGCCCATGTGGATTGGCGCCCAAGACTTGCGAGACGAGTTTTCAACGATTCCAGCATGCTTAATCCGTTTCTCTTCAATTGGAACAGGGGGTATCATGGACCAATATGACAACCGGAGGATTCCAGTGCAACGCGTGATCTCAAGTTTTATTGCAGGAGCTTGTTTTTTAGCGTCGGCATGCGCGCAGGCTCAAGGCTCATTTGGATCCAGTTTCGGAACGCCAGAGCTGTTGCCGCCTGAAGAAGCATTTGTCGTGTCGCAACCCGAAGCCGATGTGATTGTCATCACCATCGCTGAGGGAACCTATCTCTATGATGAACGCACCATGGTGCAAAATGATTCTGGGGATATCCTGAAAACCCAGCGCTCTGAATCGACAATGTACGATGACCCACTGTTCGGCCCAACACCAATTCACAAAAAAGCGTTGCGCATGAAAGTATCAGAGGCACCCAATTTGATGGTCCTGACTTATCAAGGGTGTGCTGATATCGGTTTTTGCTACCCTCCACAACAAACAGAACTGTCATTTTCGCGTTAAATCACGCAAAATAGCCGCACGTTTCACGAATTTGTGGTGATTTTATGTCCAAGGTGCTGGTGCTTAACGGCCCAAATCTGAATCTACTCGGACGACGCGAGCCGGACGTCTATGGCGCAACGACTCTGGATCAACTCGCACAAATGCTCGAGGATGCGGCGCCAACAGCCATGCAGCTCGAGTTCTTCCAGAGCAATCACGAAGGCGCCATGCTTGACCGAATTCATCAACTGATGGATCAGCCGATCGATGGCATTGTAATCAATCCAGGAGCCTGGACTCACACCAGCATCGCGATTCGTGATGCGTTGAGCGCAATCAAAACACCGATCGTTGAAGTTCATATTTCAAATATCCATGCTCGTGAAACGTTTCGGCATCACTCCTACTTTTCCGATATCGCGGTTGCTGTCATTGCAGGTTGCGGTATGCAGGGCTATCTCTACGCCCTTCAAACACTAGATCAACAAGTTAAAGGTTAAGACTCAGATTATGGATATTCGCAAAATCAAAAAACTGATCGAACTGTTACACGATACTGATGTTGCAGAAATCGAGATTTCTGAAGGCGAAGAAAGTGTGCGGATTACCCGCGGAAGCACCAATCAAGTCGTGGTCCAAAGTCCGCAACTGAGTGCGCCACAGCCGATGGTGACGACGCAACCTGCGACACCAACAGCCACTGAAGATTCATCCAAAGCAACGTCCACCCCAGCCGGTCATCAAGTCAAATCACCAATGGTTGGCACCTTCTATCGTTCTCCTTCACCGGATGCGTCTGCGTTCATTGAAGTCGGTAGCGAAGTCAAGCAAGGCGATACGCTCTGTATTGTCGAAGCCATGAAAATGATGAATCCAATTGAAGCGGATGCCTCTGGAAAAGTCTTGGCGATTCTGGTTGACGATAGTGATCCTGTCGAATTCGATCAGCCCCTGATCGTGATTGGATAATTCGATGTTTGAAAAAATCGTCATAGCCAACCGAGGCGAGATCGCGCTCCGCATTTTACGCGCTTGCCGTCTACTGGGGATTCGGACCGTTGCTGTTCACTCTTTGTGTGACCGCGACTTAAAGCATGTGAGACTTGCTGATGAAACCGTGTGCATTGGCCCAAACCCCTCTAATCAAAGCTATCTCAACATCCCCGCGATCATCGCCGCAGCCGAAATCACCGATGCACAGGCAATCCACCCTGGATACGGGTTTTTAGCTGAGAACGCAGACTTTGCCGAACGTGTCGAAGAGTCAGGCTTCACCTTTATCGGACCCTCAGCGGCAACCATCCGACTCATGGGAAACAAAGTCGCGGCGATTGAAGCGATGCAAGCAGCCAACGTTCCGACAGTGCCAGGCTCCAACGGACCCTTAGGTGAAGACGATGACAAGAACCTCACCATCGCTCAATCCATTGGCTATCCCGTCATCGTGAAAGCTGCTGCTGGCGGCGGCGGTCGAGGCATGCGTGTGGTTCACACAGAATCGAATCTCCTGAGTTCGATTCAAATCACCAAATCAGAAGCCAAGGCAGCATTCGGTGACGCCACCGTCTATCTTGAAAAATTTCTCGAAAAACCTCGACATGTGGAAGTTCAGATTCTTGCCGACAAACATGGTCATGCTATCCACTTATACGACCGGGATTGTTCGCTACAACGCCGTCACCAAAAGGTGTTGGAAGAAGCGCCGGCGCCGGGTGTTGACCCAGAAGCACGAGCGCAAGTTCTAGAAGCTTGTGTTACCGCCTGCAAGAATATGGGCTATGTGGGCGCCGGAACCTTTGAGTTTTTGTACGAAGATGGTCGCTTTTACTTCATCGAAATGAACACGCGCGTTCAGGTCGAGCATCCAGTGAGCGAGTTAGTCACTGGCGTTGATGTGATCCGCGAGCAAATTTCGGTAGCCGCTGGCAATCCTTTGTCCGTTTCTCAGGATCAAATTCAACTGAATGGTCATGCCATCGAATGCCGAATCAATGCTGAGAACCCAGAGACATTTTTGCCGAGTCCGGGACTGATTTCTCGCTACCATCCACCAGGTGGACCAGGGGTGAGAGTCGACTCGCACATTTACTCAGGCTACACCGTACCGCCCTATTATGATTCGATGATCGCAAAATTCATCACCCATGGGGCAACCCGAGAGGAAGCGCTTAAACGCATGGAAATCGCGTTGTCTGAATCCTTAATCGACGGCATTCAAACCAATATTCCACTGCAACGAGACATCGTCACGGATCCCACATTCTTAAGTGGTCCTGTCAGCATTCACTATCTCGAGAAAAAGCTAGGCCTGTCATGACGGGCTTTCGGCAAGTCTCTGTTCTTGCTGCTGGCAACCAAGTCGAGCTCCTTGAGGAGCTCCTATTTTTGGCGGATGCTCAAGCCGTCACTCTTGTTGATCATGGCGATGCCCCAATTTTTGAGCCTCCACTTGGCAGCCACCCTGTGTGGCCGCAGACACAAGTGCAGGCGCTGTTTCATGACGAACGCCCCGAATCGGAAATCTTGTCTGATCTGGCAACCTATTTCCAACGCGCGAATCTCCTGATCGAACTACCAAGCCATCTCACCATCGTTCCGGACCAAGATTGGGTTCGGATCTCTCTCGACCAATTCCAGCCGATCCACATTGGCAAATTTTGGGTGAAACCCTCGTGGAACGAGGATCCGATTCCAGAGGGACTGACAACGCTGAATTTAGACCCGGGCCTTGCGTTCGGCACCGGCATGCATCCCACCACGCAACTGTGTTTGGAATGGTTAAGCAATCATCAGTTGTCGGGTAAGACGGTAATGGATTTTGGTTGCGGGTCTGGAATTTTAGCCGTCGCAGCAGGCTGCATGGGGGCCAGCCAGGTCACTGGACTCGATATCGATCCCCAAGCACTCATCGCGACCACCCATAATGCGAGCTTGAACCAACTGCCCATCCAAACGTTATTAGCGGAAGACACTCCAAGCCAGACATTTGATGTAGTGGTCGCCAATATCCTCGCAAATCCCCTGATCGACCTCTCTGCGACCTTGACGGATTTAACACAATCTGGCGGGCACATCGTGATGGCCGGTCTCCTAGATGAACAAGCAGACCAAGTCAAAGCCGCCTATCCATCAATCCTGTTTGACCAAGATGTCTCAAAAGATGGGTGGACACGCTTATCGGGCAGACGGCCGGAGTAAATCCATGCAGATCGGGCCACATCAAATTGATAATCCCGTGTGGCTCGCTCCAATGGCTGGAGTCACCGATCGGCCGGTCCGCGTTCTCTGTCGGTCACTCGGTGCCGGTATGGCGATTTCTGAGATGGTCCACTCCGACGTCAGTCTTTGGGGAAGCCAAAAAAGTGATCGACGACTCGATATCGAGAACGAACCTGGCCCCATCAGCGTGCAGATCGCTGGGTATGATCCAGCGATGATGGCAAATGCAGCGCGAGCCAATGAAGAACGTGGTGCGGATATCATTGACATCAACCTCGGCTGTCCAGCCAAAAAGGTCCTCAAAAAAGCAGCCGGATCCGCCTTAATGCGCGACGAAGCTTTGGTTGCTGAGATTTTTCGGCAGGTCGTGAAGTCCGTAGACATCCCGGTCACAGTCAAAATGCGCACAGGCTGGGATCACCTGTCTAAAAATGGACCTCGGATTGCCAAAATGGCGCAAGATCTTGGGCTGCAGGCAGTCACCATGCATGGACGAACCCGTTGCGATATGTATCAGGGTGACGCGGAATACGACACCATTCGCCAAACTCGTGATGCCATCCAAATCCCTCTAATTGCCAATGGAGACATCACATCGACAGACAAAGCACGACAAGTGCTCGATGCAACAGGTGCTGACGCAGTGATGATTGGCCGCGGAACTCAAGGCGACCCCTGGCTTCCAGGAATCATTGCAGCCGAGCTCAACCAGCAGGTCAGAACGCATCCAAGCATCGACGAGCAAATTCAGGTGATGGCGGATCTGATCCGTGAAATCCAGTTGTTTTATGGAGAGCGCACGGGCGTCAAAATGGCGAGAAAGCACATGCAATGGTTCTTAAAACGATTTGCAAATGGTGCCCAAGCATGGTCAAAATTACATTCTCTTGTTGATCCTGACGATCAGTATCAACAATTTAAAGAATTAATAGACGGAGGAGGACTCCGCGATGGGACTGAAAGAGCTGGTCAGACAGCAGATTGACCAATATTTCGACGAATTGGATGGTGAGATGCCACAGGATCTTTATGACCTCGTGGTTGGCCAGGTCGAACACGCGCTCTTGGAAGCTGCGCTCGCTCAAAGCAACAATAATCAATCCAAGGCAGCGGAGATGCTAGGCATTAGTCGAGGGACGCTGCGAACACGAATGAAACTCTTCGGACTGCTCTCCTAGAGCGCCTCAGACACTGGTATACTTGCCGCCTTTTTTTAAGGAGGTCTTCCAAGGATGCCAGACACCGCCGTGATTCAGGTGCGCCGAGCACTTCTCAGTGTTTCCGACAAAACAGGGTTAATCGACTTTGCTCGAGGTCTCCACGACCTAGGGGTTGAGTTAGTTTCCACCGGCGGCACCTTCCGAGCCCTCAACGAAGCGGGCCTTCCTGCGATCGAGGTCTCATCGGTGACCGCATTTCCCGAAATGATGGATGGCCGGGTGAAGACACTGCATCCAAAGATCCATGGCGGCATCCTAGGGCGTCGAGATGTCGATCAGCAAGTGATGGAAGCGCACGGTATTGAAGCGATCGATCTTGTCTGCGTGAACCTCTACCCCTTTAAAGAAACCATCGCAAACCCAGAAAAAACGCACGATGACGCGATTGAGAACATCGATATTGGTGGACCTGCGATGGTTCGGTCTGCAGCCAAAAATCATCAATTTGTCGGGATCGTGACCTCACCAGACCAATATGCAATGGTGCTTGGCGAACTGGCTGGCGGCGGCCTATCGTTCTCGACTCGTCAGCAGTTAGCAACAGCAGCCTTTCAGCATACCGCCGAATATGATGGAGCGATCGCAAATTACTTAGGGCGAGATACCGATGCCCCGCAGTATCCGGACAAGCTATTCCTGAAGTTTGAGCGTGCATCAGTCCTCCGGTATGGCGAGAATCCGCATCAATCGGCAGCCTTCTATCGCGATCCGAACGTCACGGGTTCATCGGTTGGCGCATCAGAACAACTCGCAGGAAAAGCACTCTCCTTCAATAACATCGCGGATACCGATGCCGCACTTGAATGTGTTCGTCAGTTTGACGCGCCCGCATGCGTCATCGTCAAACATGCCAATCCCTGTGGCGTTGCCGTGGAATCATCCATCCTTAAAGCTTATGAAAAAGCATTTGCGACTGACCCAACAAGTGCATTTGGAGGAATCATCGCATTCAATCGGGCGCTTGATGCAACAACTGCCAGTCACATTCTCGAGCGACAGTTTGTCGAAGTCATCATTGCGCCTGGTGTTGAAAAGGGGGTGATTGAATTGCTTGAGAAAAAACCATCGGTTCGCTTACTGGTCGTCGGCGCCTTGGATCAAACACCGACACAACTCGACTATCGCCGCGTACAAGGTGGACTGCTCATCCAAGAGACAGATACCGGATCTAGAACCGCGTTAGAGTTGACTTGCGTCACAGAGAAGAAACCATCCAGTGAGCAAATGACGGATTTGTTATTTGCTTGGAAAGTCGCAAAATTTGTGAAGTCAAATGCCATCATTTACGCCCGGAACAAACAAACCATTGGTGTGGGAGCCGGTCAAATGAGCCGCATCTATTCCGCACGGATCGCCGCGATCAAGGCTCAGGACGCACAGCTCGAGGTCGCCGGAAGCGTGATGGCATCCGATGCATTTTTTCCGTTCCGAGACGGCATCGATGCCGCAGCAGAGGCAGGGATTGCCGCCGTGATTCAGCCAGGCGGATCGATCCGAGATGATGAGGTCATTGCTGCTGCCAACGCACATGGTATCGCGATGGTCTTCACAGGTATGCGACACTTCCGACATTAAGGATTCACCATGAAAGTTTTCGTCATTGGCGGCGGTGGCCGCGAACATGCTCTCGCTTGGAAGCTCGCTCAGTCATCAAGAGTTACCGAAGTTTTTGTGGCGCCAGGCAATGCTGGCACCGCATTAGAAGACAAAGTCACGAATATCGATCTCTCAGTCGATGATTTGGATGGATTGCTTGCCTTTGCAGAGTCACAAGCGATCGACTTCACCGTGGTTGGCCCTGAAGCACCGCTGGTGAACGGCGTGGTCGATCGCTTTGAAGCGAAAGGATTGCGCTGTTTCGGGCCACGCGCAGACTGCGCGCAACTTGAGGGATCCAAAGCCTTCACCAAAGATTTCCTCGAGCGTCACAACATTCCGACGGCAGCGTATGGAACCTTTACTGATGTGGCGGAAGCCTGCGCATATCTCGATCAGGTGGGCGCACCGATCGTTGTCAAAGCGGACGGACTCGCTGCTGGCAAGGGTGTCATTTTAGCCGAGACCCTTGATGTCGCCAAAGACGCTGTTCGTGACATGCTCCAAGGCAATCAATTTGGGCAAGCGGGCAGCCGCGTTGTGATCGAAGAGTTCTTAACCGGTGAAGAAGCCAGCTTCATTGTGATAGTGGATGGGACCGACGTCTTACCTTTGGCTTCCTCTCAAGATCACAAAGCGGCTTATAACGGTGATACCGGGCCCAATACCGGAGGTATGGGTGCTTATTCACCAGCGCCGGTTGTCGATCAAGGCTGTCATAACCGGATCATGGCTGAAGTGATTCAGCCAACGATTCATGGTCTGGCAACCGATGGCTTAAGATATCGGGGGTTTCTCTATGCTGGAATCATGGTGACCGCAGATGGCACACCCAAAGTGCTCGAATTCAACTGTCGATTTGGCGACCCTGAAACACAGCCGATCTTATTCCGTTTAAAAAGTGATTTACTCGATCTTATTGAAGCCGCCTGTCATGGAAGACTTGGTGATGAAATCGCATTATGGGATTCACGAGCCGCGCTTGGCGTAGTGATGGCGGCACCGGGATATCCGGGCGACTATTCCAAAGGTGCACCGATCACTCTGGGACAAGAGATTGATGGCAGTAAGGTCTTTCATGCAGGAACGACGATGGCTGATGACGATGTCGTGACCGCTGGTGGTCGAGTACTCTGCGTGACAGCTTTAGGCTCCGGAGTCACCGAAGCTCAGGCACGCGCTTATGAACGCCTGCAATCAGTGACGTTCGAGGGTGCCGAATATCGGACCGATATTGGCTATCGAGCGGTCGAACGCGAAGCGACCTAATCCATCGAACATGCGATCACTCCACTGAGGCTCATCCCCTGTGGAGTGATGTTGGCGCTCACTGCTTGAATGTGAACTCCAGCCGCCTTCGCGTCGTGACAGGCAACTGCAAAATCGCTATCCAACTCTCGATGGGGAGCCACAGAGCGAATCCCTGTATGCATGGCAACCCAGAGTAGATGTGTCTCTATCCCTGTTTGCGCCAGCTCCGTGAGTAAACGGACGTGTTGAGTCGCGCGTGCTGACGGTGCATCAGGGAATAGTCCCCGGCCTCCCTCGGTACACAAGGTGACAGATTTGATTTCCACATACGCCGGCTGACCTTCGCGTGATAGCTCAAGATCGAAGCGATGTACTCCAACGCGAGGCTCTCGACGCACCAGCGAGGCATGCTGAATCCAGATTGATAAATCAGATAAGGCGACCAACTCGTTGGCACGCGCCGTGTTGACGCAAGCCAGACCCCAAGAGGTTTCAACCAGCTCCCAGGCATAGTCAAGTTTGCGGCCCGGAGGCTGGTGGCGGATCCAAACAGGTGCGCCTTCGCTTAAGAGGCCTGTCATCCGTCCTGTGTTCGCACAGTGTGCAGTGACAACTCCGGCATCCGTCTCAATGTCTGCGAAAAAGCGCTTGTATCGCTTGATCAATCGCCCTGGGATCAGTGGCTCTGCATATTCAACCACCAATAAAGTCCGCCATTCGTTGCATGGCTTCCTCAAGCCGAGCGATCGGCTGTGTATACGCGATTCGGATCCATGTCGGTGGAAGCGTCCCGGAAAAATCGACGCCAGGCGTGATGGCAACACCGGTCTGACGGATGAGATCCGTACAAAATTGCTGACTGTTTTGCGTCACATTGGACGCATCCACAAACACGTAAAATGCGCCATCGGGATCGGCTGCGATCTGAAAACCCATCGCTTCCAGTCGAGGAATCAATAGATCTCGACGCGCTTGAAGCTCAATTCGATGGGCTTCGGCTGCGCGCATCGCATCTGGCTCAAAGCATGCGAGCGCCGCTTCTTGGGCAAAGGAAGGCGCGCAGATGAAGAGATGCTGCGCCAGTCGTTGTGTTGCCTCAAGCGCATAGTCAGGGATCACCATCCAACCCAACCGCCAACCTGTCATATTGAAATACTTGGAAAAGCTTCCGATAACAAAGTGCTCATCGGAGAACGCGAGACTACTCTGCAAATCGTGTGTGAACGCCAGATTTTGATAAATTTCGTCGACGATTAAGTGACGCTGAGTGTTTCGACACCATTGAATCATTCGCTCCAATTCAATCGCTGGCACAGCTTGTCCAGTCGGATTCGCTGGATGTGCCAACATCAACGAACGATCACGCTCAGTCGCCATGTCCTCGAGCTGCGCGGCCCTTGGCTGAAATCGAGTCGATGCGTTCGTCGGTATCCAATGAACGACTCCACCGACTGCTTCAACAAATCGAGGGTTACATGGATATGCTGGATCTGCCATCAACACCGCATCACCGGGGTTCGTCGTGGCTGCTGCCGACAACAGTAATCCACCAGAGGCGCCGACTGTGATTTGAATGCGACTTGCGGGAACATTCAAACCTTGACCTTGATACCATCGAGACAGGGCATCGCGTAATGGCTGGATCCCGCGGGCATCGGTGTATCGTGTTTTTCCAGCATGTAATGCAGCACAAGCCCGCTCAATGACTGATGGTGACGTTGGGAAATCAGGCTCACCGACCTCCAGATGAATGACATCGACGCCACTCGCTTCAAGCGCCTCGGCAATTCGTACAATCTCCATCACATGGAATGGCGGGATGGCTTGAAGCCTGTCCGCAAGCTTCGGTCCGTCAATTCGTCTCAATCTGTTCTCCCGTTGAAAGAAGGTGGTACAGTCCTCAATGTTCTGATACTTTCCCGCGTCAGATTTGATAGTGTGGAGTTTCGCCGACGATGGCAACGAAAAAACAAGAATCACTCCTAGGATACGTTGAACCGTATCAGGCGTCGAAAGACGAAGAGTACATGGGTGAAGCGATGCGCGCGCATTTCGTCAAGATCCTCGAGCAGTGGAAGCGGAATCTGATGGAAGAAGTGGATCGCACGGTATCGCACATGAAGGAAGAAGCGGCAAATTTCGCTGATCCTGCGGATCGGGCAACTCAGGAAGAAGAGTTCAGCCTAGAACTCAGAACCAGAGATCGTGAACGTAAGCTGATCAAGAAAATCGACAAAACCCTTGAGGCAATCGAGAACGATGATTATGGGTTTTGCGAAACCTGTGGCGTCGAGATCGGTCTACGTCGACTGGAAGCACGCCCGACAGCCACGCAGTGCGTTGACTGCAAAACGCTTGACGAGTTGCGCGAAAAGCAAACAGGCGCTTAATCCTTGACAGACTACCGCGGCCGTTTCGCTCCGTCAGCGACCGGCCCGTTGCACTTGGGGTCGATCTTAGCGGCCCTGTTGAGTTTCCTGCACGCCAAATATCATCAGGGCCAATGGCTGATACGCATCGATGATCTTGACCAGACACGCTGCAAACCGGTCTATACCGACGAAATCCTTCGCTGTCTTGAGGCCTTTGCTCTGGAGCCCGACGTCGACGTCGTTTACCAACATCATCGGCTCGCGGCATATCAAGCAGCGTTCGATGACCTGAAGCATTTAGGGCTACTATACAGCTGTCATTGCTCACGGAAATCATTACCCCGCGGTCCGTATCCCGGATTCTGCGTTCACCGGTTGGGACAGCCACTGGATGAGCGGTGGGCTATTCGCATGGATACCACTGATCTTGACCCATGCGTTGACGATCTGCTTCTCGGTGTCCAACACACAGAGCGGCCTGGCGACTTGATTGTCAAACGGCGAGACGGTTTATTTGCCTATCAGTTGGCTTGTGCTGTGGATGAGCATCTCGATCAAGTGACTCACGTGATCCGCGGCATTGATCTTCTCGAGTCAACGCCCATGCAACGGCTCATTGCCAGCAAACTCAGCTATCACCGACCATCTTATGGGCACTTCCCTGTGATCGTCGGCCAGGATGGCGCTAAGCTATCAAAGCAGACATTCGCAGAATCGGTGGATTGGTCTGCTCCGGGAAAAACCTATGCGACGCTAGCGCGACTGCTGTTACTAACCGACACACCAGCTCCTGAGGAAGCCGCCATGGTCTGGCGAAAGTATTTTGAATCTCTCAATCATCCCGAATCGCTCTTCAGACATGCGTCACGGTCGAATACCTTTTCCATCTAGAACACCGTAAACTATCCTGAAATTAGGGATATTCATGGCAACGCTACTTCTCGTTACAGACGAAGCAATCATTCGCAAATCCATCCAAATGGGTCTGGAGAAACAGGGCCATACGATTCTCATTGCCGAATCTTTGCAAGCAGCTAAGCAGGTCAACACTGCGATCGATTGTGTGATCTGCGAGCATCGACTTGCCGATGGGTCTGGAATCGACCTGATTGCCCACTTCAAGCCAATACCTCTCATCTTGCTCGTCGGACAGGTTTCGCTGCAAGCCGGAATCGTGGCAATGCGCAAAGGGGCATTCGACTGTTTTACAAAACCAGTCGATCACCACGATCTCTTAAAAGCCATTGAACGAGCAGCCGCATTGGCGAATCAAGCATCCCAAGACGGCATGATTGGTGACTGTGACGTCATGCTCAAACTGAAGAAACAAATCTCGCGAGTCGCACCACTCGACACCACGATCCTGGTTGGAGGTGAATCAGGAACCGGAAAAGAGTTGGTCGCGCAAGCCATTCATCGCCAGTCCCAACGCGCGGATCGTGAAATGTTGTCGGTCAATTGTGCGGCAATCCCCGAGTCACTCATCGAGGCGGAGTTATTCGGCCACGTCAAAGGGGCGTTTACAGGCGCGACCAGCGATCGATCTGGACTAATTGAGTCGGCCGATCAATCCACGCTATTTTTAGATGAGATTGGAGAATTACCACTGGAGGCACAGTCTCGACTGTTGCGTGTACTCCAGGAGGGGGAAATTCGGCGAGTGGGGAGTACCGAGCGCACCTATGTTGACGTACGACTGATTGCCGCAACCCACAGAAACTTATTGGAGATGGTCTCAAAGGGCCAATTTCGAGAAGATTTATACTATCGGCTCAACGTCATTGAATTGCGCTGTCCGCCATTGCGGGAGCGTGGTGAAGACGTCCTTCTTCTGGCTGAATTCTTTTTAAATGCCATTCAAACGCAAATGGCCCGCCCTGAGCTCCGATTCAGTCAAGATGCACAACAAGCGATCCAACAGCATCATTGGCCTGGTAACGTTCGGGAGCTCGCAAATGTCATTGAGCGAGCGGTAGTCCTGTGTGAAGGACCACTGATCGACGCTCTGGATCTCAGCCTTCAAAGCCATGGCAGCAATCCACCTCAATTTAGTGCTGGAGAGCAACGTCGACCAAGCGAAAATCGACCCATGATGTCGCTTGAGGATTATTTCCAACACTTTGTTTTGTCGCACGAAGAGCACATGAGTGAAACCGAGCTCGCGAAACGGCTCGGCATCAGTCGAAAGAGTCTTTGGGAGCGAAGAAACCGCCTTGGAATACCGCGCCGCAAAGATGAAGGGAGCGATTAGTAACGCCTAATTGTTACTATTAGTAACTCCCTGTCACGGAGTGCCACCAAAAAAATTCCACCATAAGTCTAAGAAGTCATCTGAGGTGCTTCTAAATCTGACCCATATCAATCAGTTAAGTCTCTCGCTCGGGTTTGGCATAGCCCGTGCATAGTGTAGATACGTTCGCGATAAGACCAATAAAAAAGAACAGAGCAGCGATAACAATAAAAACAGCGCTGGATGAGATTACGGTTCACTGTGAGAACTGAATTTTAAGGAGGTAGGATTGCTTCCTGGGGCCCATAATGACAATAAAGCGAGAGCTAAGGCCTTGGTTGTAGGAATTGCAACTTGAAATTGAGATTGCACACTGAAAGGTGATTTTAGAATACGTACGAACAATAACAATAATAACGGGCGTACATTAATCAGAAGGGGCGAAAGCCCCTTTTTTATTGTCTGGCTCTGGTATCATCTCCGCTTCGAGTAGTTGGAGTCTTCGGTTGTTTTCGTTGTTTAAAAAGAAAAGCCCTCAGCGAATGGACGTCTTCAAAGACGTCATCTCACAGGAATTCCACGGCATCCATCACCGAGACTTATCGTCTGGTAGTCTACGGGTGATTGAAATTCTCCAGCAAGCCGGATACGAGGCTTACTTGGTCGGCGGAGGAATTCGTGACCTACTTCTGGGAAAACACCCCAAAGACTTCGATGTGGCCACTAGCGCCAAACCGGCTGAAATCCAGAAACTCTTCCGAAAATCACGAATCATCGGCAGACGATTCCAAATCGTCCACGTTCGGATGGGCGCGGAAATCATTGAAGTCACCACCTTCCGCGGATCTGCAGAAAATAGCAAACTCCAACAAGCGAACGCATCAGGCATGCTGGTCCGGGATAACGTCTTTGGAACCGTTGAAGATGACGCTGTCCGCCGCGACTTCACGATGAACGCACTGTATTACAACCCGGCGAATCACGAAGTCCTCGATTTCGTCGGCGGTTACGATGACCTCGAAGACGGAGTGATTCGAATCATCGGGGATGCCGAAACGCGGTATCGAGAAGACCCCGTTCGGATGCTTCGCGCCGTTCGATTTATCGGCAAACTCGGCCTTGAGCTCGAGGAAGCCACCGCGGAACCCATTCAACGACTGAGCCCGCTTCTTCGAGATGTTTCCCCCTCGAGACTCTTCGATGAAATCCTCAAGCTACTTCAAGCCGGTCATGGCTACGCGACTTTCCCGCACCTTCGGATTCACGATTTGCTGCGACCTCTATTTCCGCAGACACATGAGTTGCTCGAAGAAGGCGACGATATCCATTATGAAGAGCTCATTCATCTCGCACTACGCAACACCGACACGCGCCTCAATGAAGGCAAGTCGGTCACTCCAGCCTTTCTTTATGCCGCCATGCACTGGCCACAAGTGCATCGTCGTTGGGATGAATTGGAAGCGGAAGGACATGGACGAAGTCAAGCATTGGCCATCGCCTGCTCAGAAACCTTAGATTTCAATCAACAGTTTATCGCCATCCCGAAACGTTTCAGCATCACCATTCGAGAAATCTGGGAACTCCAAGCCAAGCTTGAAAAGCGCCACGGACGTCGGCCGGACTCGACACTTGAGCACCCCAGATTTCGGGCAGGTTATGATTTCCTGCTCTTAAGAGAACGCTCCGGTGAAATCCCAGGCGGACTCGGGGAATGGTGGACCCAATATCAAATCGCTGACGATGCCCAGCGGCGCGATTTGATTGCCTCGGTCAAAGAGGACACCGATGAACCACCGAAACGTCGACCACGCAGAAAATATCAGCGACGTGACTAACACCATCTTCCTTGCACTTGGTTCTAATCTGGATGATCCCATCCACCAAATTGAGCAAGCGATTGGGGCACTCTCAGTGTTTGTCCATTCCATCAAACGCGCTCACCTGTATCGCTCCAAGCCTCTCGGGCCTCAAGATCAACCCGATTTCGTCAACACCGTCATTCAAGGCGAGACAGGACTCGCGCCCGCTGACCTTCTGAATCGGACTCAACAGATCGAAGCAAGCCAAGGACGGATGAAAACCATGCATTGGGGACCACGTACCATTGATATTGATATTCTGTATTTCGCGAACCTCAGAGTCACGACTCCGACGTTAACCATTCCGCATCAAGAAATTTTCAATCGCTCTTTTGTCGTGATCCCGCTACTGGACTTGTTACCCAACGAAATGACGCCAACAGGTGACCGAATCGTACGAAACCGATACGATGCTTCGACACTGGTTCGAATTGATACATAGGAAGTACTGACAGTGGCAAAAATCACTCTGAACACGCTGAAAAAGCACCGAATGGACGCGACTCGATTCAGCATGGTGACCGCCTACGACGCCTGCTTTGCCTCAGTTGCCTCAAATTCCGGCATCGACTCTATTTTAGTCGGTGATTCCTTGGGAATGGTTCTCCAAGGACACGCGAGCACTCTCCCTGTCACTGTGTCTGATATCGCTTATCACACCGCATGTGTCGCTGCTGCTTCTCCCGATTGCCTGATTGTGAGCGACATCCCATTCATGGCCTCTGCAACAACCCAAGATGCTGTAGAGACTGCGCGAGCACTCATGCAAGCTGGCGCTCATGTGGTGAAAGTCGAAGGCGGGAGAAACCTTATTGATCTGGTCAAACTCTACCGAGATCAAGGCGTTCCGACCTGCTGCCACCTGGGTTTGACACCTCAATTTGTTAATCAGTTCGGAGGCTATCGTGTCCAAGGGCGAACAGACGAAGCAGCCAAACGTTTGATCGATGCAGCCGCAAGCCTAGACCAAGCCGGCGCCGACCTACTGCTTCTCGAATGTGTTCCAAACCATGTCACAGAAGCGATCATGGAAGCCACATCGGTCCCTGTGATCGGCATTGGTGCAGGGCCCTCGACTACAGGGCAAGTGCTTGTCATGCATGACCTCCTTGGCATCACACCAGGCAATCCCGCTCGATTCGTGAAAAATTTTATGCAGGATGCACACTCGATCCAACAAGCATTCGAAGCTTTTGATCGCGCGGTCAAAGAGGGGGTATTCCCAGCACCGGAGCATTGCTTTGAGCAGTAATCGCCGACCACAGATCTACAATACCGTCGATGACCTCCGACAATTCTTAAATCAAGGTCGCCAACAGGGCCATACCATTGCCTTTGTTCCAACCATGGGAAGCCTCCATCGAGGCCATCTGGATCTGGTGCAAAAAGCGTCTGAATTGGCTGACATCGTGGTGGTTAGTATTTTCGTCAATCCGATGCAATTTGGCCCCCATGAAGATTTTGATGCTTACCCAAGGACCTTAGATTCCGATTGCGACGCGTTATCTGACTACAGATGTGATGCCGTCTTTGCGCCTACTGTACGAGAAATTTATCCTAAAGGTGTCAATACCGAGATCGACGTTCCAGGTCTTTCCACGATCCTCTGCGGTCATCATCGCCCAGGCCACTTCAAGGGTGTCGCCACGGTCGTCACCAAACTGCTCAATATTGTGCAACCTGAATTCGCTGTTTTTGGCAACAAGGATTACCAGCAGTTACAAGTGATCCGAACGTTAGTAACGGATTTATTGATGCCGGTCGAAATCATTGGTGCAGATACCACCCGAGAACCGAGTGGCTTAGCGATGAGTAGTCGAAACGCCTACCTCTCCGCGACAGAGCGAGACACAGCATCACGACTGTATGCATCACTTCAAGCGATCGGCGAAGCACTGAAAAACGATCACCAAGTCACGACTACACTCAGAGAACAAAGAGAACGGTTGGCTGCGGCTGGGTTTGTCATTGATTACCTCGAGATCCGTGATGCCAAAGATTTATCTCAATCATATGTGGAATCGGAGACGGCGGTGGTTTTGGTCGCAGCTAGGCTCGGACAAGCACGATTAATCGATAACTTGGTCGTCTCTCTGGCATCCAAATAACAAAAGGCCCCGTCAAGCGGGGCCCTTTGGTCCAAACCAAGACAACCGTCTAGTGACGGCGACCCCGGAATTAGATGTCTTTCATCGTCAGTTTGATCCGACCACGAGCGTCAACATCAAGCACTTTCACTTTCACGATGTCACCGACTTTCATATGGTCTTCCACATTCTCAACGCGCTCTTCGGCAATCTGACTGATGTGCACCAATCCATCTTTCCCTGGAAGGATATTCACGAACGCTCCGAAGTCGACAATTCGCTCAACCTTCCCTTTATACACGCCGCCGATCTCTGCTTCTGCTGTGATCGCTTCAATCATTGAAATCGCTTTTTGTGCTTTTTCTTTGGTCTCAGCGTACACACGAACCAATCCATCGTCATCCAGATCAACAGTTGCCGCAGATGTCTCACAGATGTTGCGAATCGTCGCACCACCCTTACCGATCACTTCACGAATCTTGTCTGGATCGATCCGGAAGCTATAGGTACGAGGTGCTGTATCAGCAACTTCGTCACGCGCGCTATCGATCACCTTGTTCATCTCGCCAAGAATATGAAGACGAGCGTCTTGAGCTTGTGCTAGCGCGGCTCGCATAATTTCTTCAGTGATGCCTTGGATCTTGATATCCATCTGCAGAGCAGTCACGCCATCTGACGAACCGGCCACCTTAAAGTCCATGTCACCGAGATGATCTTCATCACCTAAGATATCTGTCAGAACCGCGTATCCATCCTCTTCTTTCACGAGACCCATTGCTATACCAGCAACAGGAGCGCGAAGCGGAACACCCGCATCCATTAATGCCAATGAGGCACCACACACGGATGCCATCGATGATGAACCGTTGGACTCAGTAATCTCACTGACAACGCGAATGGTGTATGGGAATGTTTCTTCGTCTGGAAGCATGGCGTAAACACCACGGCGCGCCAAACGGCCATGGCCGATCTCGCGACGCTTTGGACCTGACATCATGCCAGCTTCACCCACACAGTATGGAGGGAAGTTGTAATGCAGCATGAACGTGTCTTTGTCATCACCCATCAGGCCGTCAACAATTTGTGCATCACGCAGAGCACCCAGAGTTGTCACAACGATGGCTTGAGTTTCACCGCGGGTAAAGATCGCCGAGCCATGCGCACGCTTCAAAGAACCGACTTCACAATTGATCGGACGGACCGTCTTTTGATCGCGACCATCAATCCGCGGAAGACCTTGAATCACACGGCTACGCACCACGTTTTTCTCGACTTTGCTGAATAATTCACCGACTGCTTCAGCATGCTCACCCTCTTCACCGCCGAGAGTCGCAATGGCTTCAGAGCGAATGTCACCCAGAGCGTTATAACGCACCATCTTTTCTGAGATCTGGTAAGCCTCAACAATCCGTGGCTGGAACTGATCTTTGATCTGAGAGTACAAGGCTTCATCGATCGCTGGCGCTTGCCAATCCCACGCAGCTTTGCCGAATTTCTGGCCAAAGTCTCCAATCGCAGCAATCGCGACTTGGAATTCTTGATGTGCAAACATCACAGCCCCGAGCATCTGCTCTTCAGTCAGCTCATCGGCTTCCGACTCAACCATCAAAACAGCGTCAGCGGTGCCGGCCACAACCATGTCTAACCGAGAATCTGACAACTCTTCAAATGAAGGGTTGAGCATGTATTGACCATCTTCAGAGAAGCCAACACGTGCGGCTCCGAGAGGACCGTTAAATGGAATCCCTGAAATCGCCAGAGCCGCAGATGCACCCAGCATAGCGGCTATATCAGAATCATGTGTTTTCGACGCTGACATCACCGTTAATACCACCTGGACTTCATTCATGAATCCATTGGGGAATAGAGGACGGATCGGACGATCAATCAAACGTGATGTCAGTGTTTCCTTCTCTGTCGGCCGGCCCTCGCGCTTAAAGTAACCACCTGGGATTTTACCTGCCGCGTATGTCTTCTCTTGATAATGCACTGACAGTGGGAAGAAACTCTGGCCGGGTTTGAGGTTTTTCGACCCGACGACGGTGGCGAGGATTTGTGTCTCGCCCATTGTGATCATGACGGCACCTGATGCCTGACGCGCAACTGCGCCTGTTTCCAGTGTGACATCCTGCCCACCGAACTGAAATTGAACTACTTGCTTTTCCATTCTTTTCCTACTTCCAACATGCCGGATCTTTCCCGGCTAAAATGCGAAAACGGCCCCGTAGGGCCGTTTCCGTTTTGAACCGATTAACGGCGGAGACCAAGTTCCTTAATCAACGCTGCGTAGCGATTCAGATCTTTTGACTTCAGGTAATCGAGTAACTTACGACGCTGATTCACCATCCGGATCAGACCACGACGACTGTGATGGTCATGGATGTTCTTTTTGAAGTGACCCTGAAGGGCTTCAATATTGGCAGTCAACAGGGCAACCTGGACTTCCGGGGAGCCCGTGTCGTTTCCGCCACGGCCAAACTTCTCAACGATTTCAGCTTTCTTCTCAACTGATAAAGCCATTTTCCTACTCCTACAATGGCATGCCCGACCTTATTGGCCAAAATCCGTGACGCCGCGCATGCCAGCAGCGACCGGAGATAACATCCGTTTTGCAGCGATCACATCGTCTGAATCGACAGTCACGAGCCCGATGAAGCGCTCACCTGCAAAATAGGCGCGCATAGTACCGCACTCGCCGACCCCTTTTCCAGAAACTTTTTTCCCTTGAATCAAGGTCATGCATTCGTTTTCAGTCAAATCAAGACGTGGAAAATGGCCCAAAATAGCATCCACGGGTTTTAACAAAGTCTCGGGGTCACTCTGGGCGGCCTCACAGGCCGACTGCAAGGCTAACCAAGAGTGCGCGTGATCCAATGTAAAACCACCCGAAAGTTCGCGACGCAAAGCACTTAAATGTGCAACGGTCTGCAATTGATCCGCGATTGATTCTGCGAGACTGCGGATATAGGTCCCTTTCGAACAATGGACACGAATCTCAAGCCAACCCTCATTGGCATCGAATTGAAGAAGCTCATTGACAAAAATGTGAATGGCCCGAGGAGGACGTTCAATTTCAACACCTTGACGCGCCAGTTTATACAGCGGCTGACCCTGATGCTTCAACGCAGACACCATCGGGGGAATCTGCATTAAATCTCCTGTCAGTGACTGAAGGACGCCTCGTAGCAGTGCTTCATCGATGACAGGAATGTCTTGTTCGGCGATGACTTCGCCATCGGCATCCAACGTATTCGTTGCCGTTCCGAGCTGCACACGGGCAACATATCCTTTGTTGGCCTCAAGACCGTATTGACTGAACTTGGCAGCTTCACCAAAAACAATTGGTAACACGCCTGTCGCCATCGGATCCAGTGCGCCGGTGTGGCCAACTTTTTTGGCTTTAGTCCATCTCTTCAGGCGACTAACAACCCCGTTGGATGTGAGACCTTGCGGCTTATCCACAATAAGGATCCCGTCAAGTGCGCGACCCGTGTTGCGTTTACCCATCAGTCGTGTTGATCACTCTTCAGTGCGTGATGAATCAACTCATTGATGCGCGCACCACGCTTTAATGAATCATCATAATGAAAACGCAGATGAGGCACTTTACGGACTTTCAGTCCGCGACCTAATTCCATCCGAAGAAAAGATGCTGCTTCGTTAAGAATCGTCAAACTTTCGACAATTTTTTGATCCGAATCATCTGCCACCAACACCGTCACGTTCACGTCGGCGTATGACAAATCTTTCGACAAATCAACGAAGTTGACTGTCACCATCCCAACACGGGGATCCTTTAGCTCACGTTGGATCAGCAGAGCAAGATCTCGCTTGATCTGCTCACCCAAACGCTGTGTGCGACTAAATTCCGCCGGCATCAGATCTTCCGTGCAACCTCGCGAACATCGAAGACTTCGATTTTGTCGCCTGGCTTCACATCCGTGTAGTTCTTCACGCCAATACCACATTCGGTACCATTACGTACCTCGTTGACATCGTCTTTAAAGCGACGCAAGGACTCGAGTTCACCTTCGTAAACCACCACGTTGTCCCGCAAGACACGAATCTTCTTGTTTCGGTAAATAATTCCTTCAACCACCATACAGCCTGCAATTTGACCAAATTTTGGAGAGTTAAAGACGTCGCGAACCTCAGCGATACCGACAATTTCTTCTCGAAGCTCTGGGGCCAAGAGACCAGACATTGCCGCTTTCACATCGTCGACGATGTCATAAATGACACTGTAATAGCGCAACTCGATGCCATCACGCTCGATGACTTGACGCGCTCCAGCGTCAGCACGGACATTAAAGCCCAAAATGATTGCACCTGCTGACGACGCCAAAGTCGCATCAGACTCGGTAATCCCACCGACACCCTGAGCAATCAGGTTCACACGGACTTCCGCCGTTGCGAGCTTTTGCAAAGCAACCGACAGTGCCTCCAACGTCCCTCGAACATCAGTTTTCAACACAAGGTTCAGATTGGCGACTTCACCAGCTTCCATGTTCGCGAACATTTGATCGAGCTTCTGCGCTTGCTGGCGCTTGTGCTCTGCATCTCGCGTCCGTTCAGCACGGAATTCAGCAACCTCTCGTGCTTTCCGCTCGCTTTCGAGAACCATCAACTCATCACCAGCATCTGGTGTTCCAGAAAGACCTAGGATCTCAACAGGAATCGATGGACCGGCCTGCTTGATCTGCTGGCCATTCTCGTTCACTAACGCGCGCACTTTACCAACTTGTTCGCCGGCAAGAATGGCGTCACCCACTTTCAGAAGACCGTTTTGAACAAGAACCGTGGCTACAGGACCGCGTCCACGATCCAAGCGTGACTCAACAACGGTACCGCGCGCAGGCCCTTCATGAACTGCAGTGAGCTCAAGTAATTCCGATTGCAACAACACAGCTTCCAACAGCTGATCGATTCCTTCACCGGTATGCGCACTGACCGGGATGAACTGCACATCTCCACCCCAATCTTCAGGAATGACCTCGCGGCCAGCCAATTCAGTTTTGACCCGATCTGGGTCAGCGTCTTCTTTGTCGATTTTGTTCACGGCAACCACGATCGGAACACCTGCAGCGCGCGCATGTTGCACCGCTTCTTCCGTTTGCGGCATCACACCGTCATCCGCGGCCACAACCAGAATGACCACATCAGTCACCTGAGCACCTCGAGCACGCATGCTGGTAAAAGCAGCGTGGCCTGGCGTATCAATGAACGTGATCATGCCGTTGTCTGTATCGACGTGGTATGCACCAATGTGCTGCGTAATCCCGCCAGCTTCACCGGCTGCAACACGCGACTTACGGATACGATCCAATAATGATGTTTTACCATGGTCAACGTGACCCATCACTGTCACCACAGGGGCGCGCGGCGTTCGCTCACCCTTTAGCTCCTGGTAGTCATCCAGGACCGATTGCTCCAGTGCATCTTCGGCAACCACTTCAATCTTGTGTCCCATTTCTTCGACAACAAGCACAGCGGTATCTTCGTCTAGGACTTGGTTGATGGTGGCCATGACACCCATCTTCATTAAGATCTTGATCAATTCACCGGACTTCACTGCCATCTGACTGGCCAACTCCGCGACTGTCACAGGACCTGAGATTTTCACCTCACGAATCATGGGTGCTGCTGGTTTCTCAAATTTATGCGATGACAACTCTTCGGCCGCCTTACCTGGCTTCCGCTTCCCGCGCATTTTCGGACCACGTCCATCTTCAGTGGGTACTAACTTTCCACGCTTATCATCACGCTTCGACAGCGGCTTGCCCTGACGACGTTTTTCGTCATCATCCACGCGATCGCGACGCACATGCGGCTCTTTCTTATGACGACGACCATCATCTTCTTTTGGTGGAGGTGGTGGCTCAACAACAGCGGGGGCAATCGAGACCTCTTCTGCTGGTGCAACACTCTCAACCACCTCGGGTTGAACGGTGTCTACTACAGTCGCAGCGATCCGTGCTGCCTCTTCGGCTTCGAGACGCGCGCGCTCTTGCGTTTCTTGCTCTTCGCGCAGTTTCGCTTCTTCGGTCTCCCGCTGCTTTTCAGCCTCAGCAGTCAAATCGCGATGCACATAAGTCCGCTTTTTACGAACTTCAACATTGACCGCTCCGGCACCTGCCTTAATGGTTGAGGTCGACTTACGACGCAATGTCACTTTCGCGGGCTCTGCCGATACCTTGGTCTGTCCAGACCGAATATGCGCCAATAATCGTTGCTTCTCGTCGTCGGTGACAACGTCGTCTGGCGAAGACTTATCAATGCCTGCGCCAACCATTTGAGAGAGCAGTTGTTCAGCTGGAATCCCCACTAACGCGGCCAGCTGTTTCACAGTTGTTTCAGACAAAACTTACTCCTGTTCCCTACTTTCTTCAGCTGTCTCATCAGCGTCATCTGCGAACCAAGGTTCGCGCGCTTTCATGATCAGGGCTGCCGCAGCTGCTTCATCCACCCCTTCAATCTCTGTTAATTCATCCACTGACAGTTCAGCCAAATCATCCATCGTGCAAACGCCGCGATCAGCAAGCTGATAGGCCAGCCCAGGAGTCATTCCTTCCATCGTCAACAGATCATCAGTCGGCTCACGCGACTCGTCACCGGTCAAAGCGGCTGTCAACAACACATCACGCGCCCGAGCACGCAAGGTCTCGACGAGATCTTCATCAAAACCATCGATCGACAACATCTCTTCCACAGGGACATAGGCCACCTCATCAATCGAGGTAAAGCCTTCATCGACCAGAATTTGTGCAAGCTCGGTATCTGCGTCCAGGCGAACCATAAACATGTTCACCAACTTCTCAGATTCCGCTTCTTGACGCTCAACGGCCTGCTCTTCACTCATCACATTAAGCTTCCATCCTGTGAGCTCTGAGGCGAGACGTACGTTCTGACCTCCACGACCAATGGCCTGAGCCAGATTGTCGCCAGTCACCGCAACATCCATTGAACGATTGTCTTCATCCATCACGATCGATGACACGTCAGCAGGCGCCATGGCGTTGATCACCAATTGCGCGGGATTATCATCCCACAATACGATATCAACACGCTCACCGTTTAATTCATTCGAGACCGCTTGGACCCGTGCACCACGCATTCCCACGCAAGCACCCACAGGATCAATCCGTCCATCGTTGGTCTTCACAGCGATTTTCGCGCGCATACCCGGATCACGAGCTGCACCACGAATCTCAATGGTCTCTTCGGCAATCTCAGGAACTTCGATCTTAAATAACTCAATCAAAAATTCAGGCGAATTTCGGGAAAGAATTAACTGCGGCCCTCGACCTTCTGTCCGAATTTCCTGAAGAATCGCGCGCACCCGATCATTCACCCGAAAAATTTCGCGGCCGATCAAATTCTCTCGAGGTAACAAAGCTTCAGCCGCGCCACCGAGATCAACAATCACCGAGTCACGAGTGACCTTTTTCACTGACCCGTTGATCAAGCTCATCAGGCGGCTTTCATAATCAGCCACCACTTTTTCGCGCTCAGCTTCACGCACTTTCTGAACGATCACTTGTTTTGCGGTTTGCGCCTCAATCCGTCCAAACTCGGACGATTCGACTTCAATTTCGTATTCGTCACCAACATTCAAGCTTGGATCAATTTCAGCAGCTTCTTCTGTGGTCAACTCAGACCCTAAAATCGCCAGATGATCATCTGGGACGACAACCCACCGACGGAACGTATCGTATTCCCCAGTCGAACGGTCAATCGCGACACGGATATCCGCTTCTTCTTCTTCAAAACGCTTACGCGTCGCTGTAGCCAATGCCTGCTCGATTGCTTCAAATACAATACTCTTCGGGATACCCTTTTCATTGGAAAAGAGCTCAACTACCTGAAGGATTTCCTTACTTCCCATCTTTGCTTCCGCCTACCTGTGTGACGTCTGTCACAACCAATTGACCTCGTTCAATGTGCTCTGCAGGGAACTCGTACTCTGTCTCACCCTGTTGCAATAGCACCGCTTGATTCTCAACTCCTGCGATGACGCCTGAGTAATTCTTTCTTCCTTCAAAAGGGACTTTGAGTTTGACTCTGGCCTGGTAGCCAACAAATTGCTCAAAATGCTCAAGTTTGTGCAAAGCACGCTCAATACCTGGCGAAGACACTTCGAGCGTATACCGCTCAGGCAATGGATCTTCGACATCCAGAATCCGTGACACCTGACGACTCACCGCCTCACAATCCTCAACCGTCACTTGACGATCAGGATGGTCGATCACCAAACGTAACGTTGATCGATTCGCGCGCCCAACAATTTCGATCGCCCACAGGACTAGCCCAAGTGACACCACACTTGGCTCTAGAAGCTCTGTTAATTGTTGCTGCTTCGGTGTCATTCCTAACCGCCAAAAACGAAAAAACCCCAAAAATGGGGTTCACGGTCTGCGTATTCTCTTTTCACTGCACCTGGCGAAACGCAACTTCAACCAAGGCCCCCTCGTCAAAAGTGGCAATAGTATGACGGAGAGGCTTCGCTAAATCAATCCTAGACTTGGACTGTTCGATCGACGGTACAACGCTCACCGGCTGGACAGAGCAAATTGCGAAGCCCCTTATCTGACTTCTCAACCAAGCCGCTGGACGCATCAGGAGTCGGATATGGCCGAAACGACCAGACTTTTGCTTCCTTCAGGAAGCGAACGATACCGACAGGAACCCCCAAGCGAAACACTTCAAAACTCCGACGACCAAGACGCTTGATAGTGAGCACGTTGTATCCTCCAGTAATCAACACCGACTGGTATGACAATAGGGAGAGGTCAGGCATTTTTCAAACCGGTTTAGTCTAAGCGTGCTTCGCAACCGCAACACATTCGGTGACTTATCCAAATCGATCCATCGCAACCGATACCCACAACACCAGTGTCAGTATCAAGGCAACAAAGACCGCCGCAGATCCTAAATCTTTCGCTCGACCGGACAGCTGATGCGGCTCATCACCAACCCGATCAACCACCGCCTCAATCCCAGAATTCAGCAACTCCACAATGACCACAAGTAACAAAGACGCGATGAGCAACCCCACTTCAACCGGATTCCGGCCAAGTAAAAAGGCCAACGGGATCAGCGTTGCGGTTAAAACGACTTCTTGACGAAATGCAGATTCATATTTCCAAGCTGCACGAAACCCTTTGGCGGAATATCCCGCTGCTTTAATGATTCGCGTGACACCTTGATAGCCGGGCTTTGCCATATCACCTCCCTTTCATTGGCAAGGAGATTAGCATGACGCATGTGACAGAATGTCATATTGATCGACTGAGACAGGATCAATCAAGAATGGTGCCGAAGGCCGGACTTGAACCGGCACGAGCTGCGCTCACTACCCCCTCAAGATAGCGTGTCTACCAATTCCACCACTTCGGCAAGGGACGCGCAGATTAATGATCTGCGCTTGAAAAATCAAGAAATCAGTCGACGGTTTTCGGCGCAACTGGTGCTTGAGGAGCCGCTTCAGACCCTTGAGCCGGCAATTCAGGCAAACCAAAGGTCCCAACAGCCACTGCTTTTTGTTTTGCCACAACAGCTAAGGCTAAGCTCGTCGCAAAGAACAACGCCGCCAATCCAGCCGTCAATTTCACCAAAAAGCCACCAGCTCCCGCCGAACCAAATACGGTTTGCGATGCACCACCACCAAAAGAAGCGCCAGCGTCAGCTCCTTTACCCTGTTGGATCAGCACAAGCCCAATGACCGAGGCTCCAAGCAATACATGCACGACTAATAAAATTGTTTCCATGATTTCCGTTCCCAGGCAGCAACAATCGCTGCAAATTTATCTGCATTCAATGATGCACCACCGACGAGCGCACCTGAAACACCCTCAGCTGAAAACACATCTTCAGCCGATTCAGGGGACACACTTCCCCCGTACAAAACCAACGCATCAGCATGTCCCAACACATCACGTACCGTCGCATGCATTTCTTCGATATCATGACGCGTGGCCGACAGACCCGTTCCAATCGCCCACACAGGCTCGTAAGCGATGACCATTCCGCTGATATCTAGTCCGACCGACAATAGGGGCCTAATCTGCTCGGCCACCACGTCGAGCGCACGACCTGATTCTCGTTCGCTTTGCGTTTCACCCACACAAAATACCGGAAACATTCCAGTCTCCAGTACGGCCGCAACGGCCGGCAACAAACTTTCTGTGGTCTCACCGAATCGAGCCCGACGTTCAGAGTGACCTAAAATGGCCATCGAACAGCCAGCATCAGCCGCCATCGCCGCATTAATACAACCGGTCTGCGCTCCAAACTGATCACCGATACAGTCTTGCGCACCCAATAAAATCGACGAACCCTCAAGAACCTGTGAGATCGGATCGATCCACAACGCGGGAGGACAAATACCCACTCGTGTCGAGTCCTGATGCGTCATGCTCGCAACCGCTTCAGCCAATGCAATGGCGTCTGCGCGCGCGGTATTCATCTTCCAGTTTCCAATAATCATTGGTGCGACTTTCCTCCGGGGGCGCGTAAGTTAGCCGATTGAAGCAACTTTTTCCACCGATGACGCAATCTCCTCAGCACAAGTTTGCACTTCATCAGTATCCACACCCTCGACCATCACTCGCACCACAGGCTCTGTACCACTCGGACGCAAGACGACACGACCAGAATCGCCGAGCTGATCCTCCACCGATTGAACGGCCTGAATGACCGCTGGATGCTCCAAATGCTCAGGTGAATGCAAGGGGACATTGATCAGAATTTGTGGATATTTACTCATCCCTTGACGCGCCTGACTCAACGTTTGTCCAGACTGACGCAACGCGTTGACGACTTGTAATGCTGCAACCAGACCATCGCCTGTCGAGGTCAGATCCGAACAAATGATATGCCCCGAGGTTTCACCCCCAAGGGTCCACTGGCGTTCATCCATGGCCTCAATCACATATCGATCACCCACTTTGGTTCGCACGAATGGAATATTCATCGAGGCTAGGGCTTTCTCAAGACCCAGATTGGTCATCAGTGTTCCGACGACCCCACCATCCATTCGGCCTCGTTGATACCTTGCCGCGGCGATAATGTAGAGAATTTCATCCCCATCAACTAAAGCCCCCGTCTCATCAACCAACACCACTCGATCAGCATCACCATCTAATGCCACGCCCAAGTGGGCCTGACTCGATACCACAGCCTCAATCAATGCGCCTGGCGCTGTGGAACCAAAGCCATTGTTAATATTCAAGCCATCCGGGGTCACGCCAATTGCGTCAACCTCAGCACCCAATTCTCGAAATACTTTCGGAGCCACTTGATAGGCTGCTCCATGCGCACAATCCACAACGACCTTCAAACCAGACAGATCAGTCCCGAGTCTTAACGTGTGCTTGCAAAACTCGATGTACCGACCGGCTGCATCATTGGCTCGCGATGCACGACCCAATAACGGACCGTTCACTGTCGTCAGGGGTTCATCAAGCAACCGCTCAATGTCAGACTCAACTTGGTCAGGCAACTTCGTCCCCTGTCCATCAAAAAACTTAATGCCGTTGTCTTCATAGCCGTTGTGGCTTGCACTGATCACGATACCGCCGGCCGCTGAAAACGTTCGCGTGAGATAAGCAATCGCGGGCGTTGGCATCGGACCCAGCATCACCGGATCAACGCCTGCAGCGATCAATCCAGCTTCCAGCGCCGTCTCAAACATATACCCAGACAGCCGAGTGTCTTTGCCGATCACCACTTTGGGTCGCCCCGGATAATGTTGCCTCACTGTCTGTCCGAACGCCCAGCCGAGCTTCAGAACAAATTCTGCAGTGATACAACCCTCACCAACACGCCCCCTGACACCATCTGTTCCGAAATATTTTCGACTCATTTATTGCATTCCCTGCGTTAATGTTTGCATCACGATCATCGCATCGCGAGTCTCAGACACATCGTGCACTCGAAGAATCGCCGCTCCGTATGATGCAGCAATGGCTGCTGCCACTGCACTGGCGGTCGCTCGCTGCTCAACAGGACGACCAGTGATTTCACCGATCATACTTTTGCGAGAGACACCCACTAAAACAGGGTATCCGGTTTGAACGAATCGATCCAAGTGCTGAAATAAAGCAATATTGTGCTCTAGCGTTTTTCCGAACCCAAATCCTGGATCAATGAGCAACTGATCAGCTGAGAATCCTGCATCCAAACACACATCAATCCGATGCATGAGCCACTGAAACACCTCCGAGACGGCATCATCATAGTCAGGCTGATGCTGCATCGTTTGAGGAGTCCCTTGCATGTGCATCAAACACACCGGGAGCCCCGTCTCATGCGCCGCTGCTAAAGCACCTTCTCGTTGCAAGGCGCGAACGTCATTTATGAGTCTAGCGCCAGCGCGCGCAGCTGCGACCATGACCTGAGGCGTGGATGTATCAACGGAAATCACGGCATCGAATCGTGATGCCAATCCTTCAATGACAGGAATGACTCGAGCGAGCTCCTCGGCCTCCGACACAGGCTTGGCGCCGGGACGGGTACTTTCACCGCCAACATCTAAGATCATGGCGCCTTCGGATAAACACCGTTCAGCATGCTTAAAGACGAGGTCGAGATCCACCCGATCGCGATAGAGCGAACCACCATCGGAAAATGAATCAGGAGTGATGTTCATAACGGCCATAATCTGAGGTCCAACGAACCCCAGATCTGGCCAAGACCATTGACGCCTCACTCTTAGTTAGTTGGCGCCGTGCCATCCTTCGGCGTTGGATCAGAAGCATCATCTGCAGGTGCTTCTTGCAGATCATCATGGACCTCTGGTGTGCCACCATGAGGCTTATCGTTATCACTCCAACCATCGGGTGGACCAGGCTTCTTACCTTTCATAATCTGATCAATCTGCTTAGCATCGATGGTTTCATATTCCATCAACGCATCAGCCATCAGATGCAACTTATCCATGTTGTCTTCCAGCGTTTGCTTGGCTGTGGCATAACAGGTGTCGAGGATTTCTTTTACTTCCTGATCAATCAACCGAGCAGTCTCATCAGATTGACCATTTGCAGGACGACTCATCGACCGACCCAAAAATGGCTCGTTATCCTCGTCATCGTACATCTGCGGACCAAGCTTCTCAGACAGTCCCCATTTGGTCACCATACTGCGCGCAATCGAGGTGGCTCGCTGGATATCATTAGAGGCGCCTGTGGTCACACCCTCCGCACCTAGGGTTAATTCTTCTGCGATTCGCCCCCCGTAAAGAGAGCAAATTTGACTAATCAATCCACGCTTGGAATGGCTGTACTTATCTTCGGTCGGCAAGAACATCGTGACACCCAACGCGCGACCGCGAGGGATAATCGACACCTTATAGACAGGATCATGTTCGGGCATGAGACGACCCACGATCGCATGACCGGCTTCGTGGAAGGCGGTATTGCGTTTTTCAGACTCCTTCATGACCATCGATCGGCGTTCAGCGCCCATCATGATCTTGTCTTTGGCCTGCTCAAAATGGCTCATGGTCACAACACGCGTATTTGCTCTCGCTGCGAAAAGTGACGCCTCATTCACCAAGTTCGCCAAATCCGCACCCGAGAATCCAGGTGTCCCGCGTGCGATCAACGAGGGATCAACCTCAGGTGCGACCGGCACTTTCTTCATATGCACTTTCATGATTTGTTCACGGCCGCGAATATCAGGCAACCCAACGACCACCTGGCGGTCAAAACGGCCAGGACGCAACAGCGCTGAATCCAGGACATCTGGACGGTTCGTTGCCGCGATCACAATGACACCATCGTTCACATCGAAGCCATCCATTTCGACCAGCAATTGGTTCAAGGTTTGCTCACGCTCATCATGGCCACCACCGAGTCCAGCGCCCCGCTGGCGTCCGACAGCATCAATTTCATCGATAAAGATGATACAAGGCGCTTGTTTCTTGGCTTGCTCAAACATGTCACGAACTCGTGACGCACCAACACCAACAAACATCTCGACAAAATCTGACCCGGAGATGGTAAAAAATGGCACCTTGGCTTCACCAGCGATGGCCTTAGCCAGCAACGTCTTACCTGTTCCCGGAGGACCCGCCATCAAGACGCCACGTGGAATACGACCACCTAAACGCTGGAATTTCCCGGGATCTTTGAGGAATTCAACAAGCTCGGCAACATCGTCTTTCGCTTCATCACAGCCAGCGACATCGGCAAAGGTTGTTTTGATTTGATCTTCACTGATCAACCGCGCCTTGGACTTCCCGAATGACATCGGGCCACCACGACCGCCGCCCATACCGCCTTGCATCTGGCGCATAAAAAACATAAAGATGGCGAGAATAATCAGAACGGGGAAAGCCGCAACCAACAACTGCATCCACACCGATTGCTGCTCAGGCTTACGACCCTCAACCACTACATTGTGCTGCAAGAGGTCATCCATCAGCTTGGGATCTTGGATCGCTGGCCTGACGGTTTCGTAAATATCGCCATTGGCACGCGTGGCGATAATCGACTGACCATCGATGATGACGCGACGAATTTGATCACGATTTACTTCTTCAACGAATTGAGAGTAATTGATCTGCTGTGACTGGGTTTCTACACTGAAATTGTTGAATACCGTCAATAGAACGGCTGCTATCACCAACCACAGAACCAAATTTCTCGCCATAATCTTCTCCATTCCTTCAGAGGAGTCGGGCTCCTCAATATACAATTCTTTATTTGGGCAAGCCAATCGAATTCAAAGGGCTTTAGCCACGAAATCCTTTCGCTAACAGATAGGTTTCTCGACTTCGCGATCGCGACGCATCCGGCTTCCGTGTTTTTAAGACCGAGAAATCAGACCGGAGCTGCTGGAAAAATGGATCAAATCCCTCCCCCTGAAAGACCTTGATAAACAAAGCCCCACCGGGATTAAGCGTTTGTCTCGCAAAGTCGAGCGCAAGCTCACACAAATACATGGCGCGCGGCTGGTCGACAGATCGATTACCCGACAGATTCGGGGCCATGTCTGAAAGAACCACATCGACGCGCTGACCATCAATGGATCGCATCAACTCATCAAGGACTGCTTCTTCAGTGAAATCACCAAGAATGATCTCCACATCAGCAATCGAGTCCATCGGCAGAATATCGAGCGCAAAAACTCGACCACTGCTGCCAGTCCAATCTGCAACCAGCTCAGTCCATCCACCTGGAGCCGCCCCCAAATCAACCACTACGTCCCCGGGTTTGATCAGCTGATCTTTAGCTTGAACCTCTTCTAATTTGAAGCTCGCACGAGACCTCCGCCCCTCTGCCTGCGCCTTCTGCACATACTGGTCATCGAAATGTTCTTTCAACCAGCGACTACTGGACTTGGATCGTGCCATGTTTTGCTCTAAACTCGCGCCCCCGTTAATGGAGACGACTATGTTAACGCCAGAACGCAAAAAACAAATGCGGGCGATTGGACACCACTTGAAACCGATTGTCTTAGTCGGTGATCAAGGAATGTCGACCGGTCTACTTGAAGAACTCAATCGTGCATTAAACGATCACGAGCTAATCAAAATCAAAGTGCGCGCTGAGCGTGACACACGGAAAGTGATGATTGCATCGCTTTGCGAAGAGACCGGAGCACAATGCGTGCAATCAACTGGGGCGATGGCTCTGCTATTCCGCGCAGCAGAGCGCCCAAACCCAAGACTCTCGAATCTCATTCGACCGATCTAGTTAGCGATGCTCCACGGTGTCGATTTCATATTCAACGACACCACCTGGCGTCGTGACCGACACTTCATCGCCTTCTTCTTTGCCGATCAGTCCGCGGGCGATTGGCGAGGTCACAGAAATTTTTCCGTTTTTCACGTCAGCCTCATCTTCGCCAACGATTTGGTAGGTGACCGGTTGGTCGTTCTCTAAGTTAATCAACGTCACCGTGACTCCAAAGATGACCTTCCCGGTGTTTTCAATCTGCGTGACGTCAATCACTTGCGCATGAGACAGTTTTGCCTCGATATCCTTGATTCGACCTTCGCAAAAACCTTGTTGCTCGCGTGCCGCATGATATTCCGCATTTTCTTTCAGATCACCATGCTCACGCGCTTCGGCAATTGCCGAAACAATTCGCGGACGCTCGATTTGCTTGAGCCGCTGCAGCTCCTCACGAAGCGCAAGCTCGCCGGCTTTAGTCATCGGTATCTTACTCAATGTATTTCCTTGTTATTTTTTCTCAACGCGCTGATGAAGGTCCTGAAGTCGACGAACTTCGCGTTCGTCTCCAAATTTTAATGCGCGAACAATCGATTCGCCACCTGCCAAGGTCGTGGTGTAACACACTTTGCGATTCAACGCTGACCGACGAATGGTTGCAGAATCCATGATCGCTTGTCGACCCTCTGTGGTGTTGACGATAAACGCAATCGCATCATTTTTAATCATATCAACAATGTTTGGACGACCTTCCATCACTTTATTGACGCGTTCACAAGCAATTCCCGCATCCTTTAAATAATCGCAGGTTCCGCCCGTTGCGACCAACTCAAATCCCATCTCAATCAGGATTTTAGCCAATCCACCGGCACGCGGCTTATCGGCATCTCTCACCGAAACAAAGGCTCGACCAATGGTCGGTAAACGATCACCCGCTGCCGAATGCGCTTTTGCGAAGGCTTCGTCAAAACTATCGCCTGTGCCCATGACTTCACCGGTCGATTTCATTTCCGGTCCGAGAATGGGATCGACGCCTGGGAATTTGGCAAACGGGAACACACTTTCTTTCACCGAGTAATAGGGTGGAATCAGCTCTGAGGTCACGCCTTGAGCATCGAGTGTCGTCCCAGCCATGCAGCGTGCCGCCACTTTCGCCAGTGATACTCCGATACATTTTGAGACAAAGGGAACAGTCCGTGATGCTCTTGGATTCACCTCAATGACATAAACGTCTTCGCCCTGAACAGCCATTTGCACATTCATCAAGCCCACAACATTCAGCTCACGCGCCATCCGGATCACCTGATCTCGAATCTCATCCTGAATATGCATTGGAAGACTGTATGGAGGCAGCGAGCAAGCCGAGTCACCTGAGTGCACCCCAGCCTGCTCAATGTGTTCCATAATCGCGCCAATGACGACCCGCTCACCATCACTCACCGCATCGACGTCCACTTCAATGGCTGGATCCAGGAAATGATCTAACAGCACTGGAGAGTCGTCACTCGCAACAACAGCATCCTGCAGATAACGCTTCAATTCTGACATGTTGGACACGACTTCCATCGCACGACCACCAAGCACGTAAGATGGGCGAACCACCAACGGGAAGCCGATTCCTTCAGCAAGGGCCAACCCTTCTTCAAGGCTACGGGCAGTTGCATTCGCAGGCTGCCTGAGCCCTAGTCGAGTGACCATCTGTTGGAAACGTTCGCGGTCTTCAGCGCGGTCAATCGCTTCAGGCGACGTGCCAATAATTGGCACCCCAGCCGCTTCAAGATCACGCGCGAGCTTCAAAGGCGTCTGTCCACCAAACTGAACAATCACCCCTTTTGGCTTTTCGATATCAACAATCGCTAATACATCTTCGAGCGTCACAGGCTCAAAGAATAAGCGGTCAGACGTATCGTAATCTGTCGACACCGTTTCAGGATTACAATTCACCATGATGGTCTCATAGCCGTCTTCCCGCATTGCAAAGGCAGCATGGACACAACAGTAATCAAACTCGATTCCCTGACCAATCCGGTTTGGCCCACCGCCCAACACCATGATTTTGTCAGCAGTCGATGGATTCGCCTCACATTCCTCTTCGTACGTCGAATATAAATAAGCCGTCGGTGTCGCAAACTCACCGGCACAGGTATCAACACGCTTGTAAACCGGACGGACATTGAGCTTCAACCGACGTTCACGGAGTTCTTTCTCCGACACGTCAAGTAAAGTGGCCAAGCGTTTATCGGAAAATCCCTTACGCTTCAAACGCCAGAGCGAATCACGATCAAGATCGGACAGTGCTATTTCTGCCAGTCGCGTCTCTTCCCAAATCAAATCTTCGATTTGCGCTAAAAACCAAGGATCGATTTTCGACACTTGATACAGCTCATCAACACTCATTCCACTGCGGAGTGCATCTGCCACGCACCAGAGACGGCGGGGTCCGGGGTTCGCCAGCTCATGTCGCATCGCTTGCACGGCTTCCTCAGAATCCCACTCAAAGGTTGGATCGAATCCGCAAACACCAATTTCCAGCCCACGTAATGCTTTCTGCATCGACTCTTGGAAACTCCGCCCAATTGCCATCACTTCACCGACAGATTTCATCTGCGTCGTCAGCCTGCTATCCGCTTGCGGGAATTTTTCAAACGTAAATCGGGGAACCTTGGTTACTACATAGTCGATGGAGGGTTCAAACGATGCCGGTGTTGCGCCACCGGTAATTTCGTTGGCCAGTTCATCCAGCGTGTAACCGACGGCGAGCTTTGCGGCGACTTTGGCAATCGGAAAACCGGTTGCCTTAGAGGCCAACGCAGAGGATCGAGACACCCGTGGGTTCATTTCGATCACGACTAAACGACCATCGTCTGGATTCACCGCAAATTGCACATTCGAACCGCCAGTTTCCACACCAATTTCGCGGAGAACAGCAACTGAGGCATTCCGCATGATTTGATATTCTTTATCGGTCAGGGTTTGTGCTGGCGCAACCGTGATGGAATCACCCGTATGCACGCCCATCGGGTCAAAGTTCTCGATCGAACACACAATGATGCAGTTGTCCTTACGGTCCCGCACCACCTCCATTTCGTATTCTTTCCAACCCAGCAAGGACTCATCGATCAACAACTCATTAGTCGGCGATAAATCCAGTCCGCGCTCACAAATCTCTTCAAACTCTTCTTGGTTGTAGGCAACACCACCGCCAGATCCACCCATCGTAAACGACGGACGAATAATGCAGGGATACCCAAGATCAGCGGCGGCAGCTCTCGCTTCATCCATCGTATGCGCAATGTGACTTTTTGGCGTATTCAAACCAATTGCCTTCATCGCCTTGTCGAAGCGGTCGCGGTCTTCAGCTTTATCAATCGCGTCCGCATTCGCACCAATCAACTGCACGTTAAACTGATCAAGGATCCCTTCGCGATCCAGATCAAGCGCACAGTTCAGCGCGGTTTGACCACCCATGGTCGGGAGTAATGCACTTGGACGTTCTTTTTCGATCACTTTCGCAACCGATTGCCACCGAATCGGTTCGATGTAGGTCGCATCCGCCATCGCGGGGTCAGTCATGATGGTCGCTGGATTCGAGTTCACCAAAATCACACGGTAGCCCTCTTCCCGAAGCGCCTTACAGGCTTGAGCACCCGAATAATCGAACTCGCACGCCTGGCCGATGACGATCGGACCTGCACCAATGATCAGAATGGATTCGAGATCTTGACGTTTTGGCATTAGCGAGCCTCCATGTTCGCGATGAATTGATCGAACAACGGAGCCACATCATGCGGACCCGGGCTCGCTTCCGGGTGCCCCTGAAAACTAAAAGCAGAGGTATCTGTTCTCGAAATCCCCTGAAGGGATTGGTCAAACAGCGACCGGTGAGTCATGGTGACATTGGATGGCAACGTACTTTCATCAATTGCAAAGCCATGGTTCTGGCTCGTAATCAAGACTTCACCGGTCTCGATATCCTGCACAGGATGGTTAGCACCGTGATGGCCAAACTTCATCTTGATGGTTTTTGCACCAGAGGCTAGACCCAATAGTTGATGCCCTAAACAAATCCCAAATACAGGGATTTTAGCCTCAAGAATTTTCCGAATGGCGTCGATCGCGTAGGTACAAGGTTCGGGGTCACCAGGACCATTCGATAGAAACACACCGTCAGGATTCATTGCTAACACTTCCTCGGCCGAGGTTTCTGCTGGAACCACCGTGAGGCGACATCCACGCTCGGCGAGCATTCTTAAAATGTTCCGCTTCACACCAAAGTCATAGGCAACAACGTGGAATCGAGACTCAGCGTGGTCAACATGCCCCTCACCCAACACCCAAGTACCTTGTGTCCAAGGGTAAGATTCAGATGTGGTCACCTGTTTCGCCAAATCCATTCCAGCGAGGCCAGGAAATTGATCGAGCGCGTCTTTGGCGCTAGCGATCCCGGTATCGGAACAAGCATTATCACCAGCAATAATGACTCCGGCTTGCGCCCCTTTGTCACGCAGAATCCGCGTCAGTTGACGCGTATCAATATCAGCGATGCCGACGACGCCCGCTCGCGCTAAATAATGATCAAGCGATTCTTGTGCCCGAAAATTACTGTGTACAAATGGAAGATCTCGAATAATCAGCCCGCCGGCATGAATCGCACTCGACTCTTCATCCTCGACATTAACGCCAACGTTTCCGATATGCGGATAGGTTAGGGTGACTAGTTGTCTGGCGTAAGAGGGATCAGTCAATATTTCCTGATACCCCGTCATTGCGGTATTAAACACGACTTCGCCAACGGATATTCCGTCCGCACCGATAGAGCGACCGACAAATTGGGTGCCGTCCGCAAGTAGTAACATTGCAGGTGAATTCAACCGGGAGTCCTCTGTCTTGACAGACTCGGCAGGCGCCGAGCGATTGAGGGCGCATTTTAGGGAGATCGGACCAAGAAGTCCATCGAAGCCTGAATGTTTTACTCAGAGACCGAGGACATCCCTCATCGAATAAAGTCCTGCGTTCTGCCGGGACGCCCAAATCGCGGCGCGTACAGCGCCATTCGCGAACGTTCTGCGACTTGATGCTTTATGGGTGATTTCGACCCGTTCTCCATCGGCGGCAAAAAGGACGGTATGTTCCCCAACCACATCCCCTGCGCGAACCGTCGCAAATCCAATCTGATCCCGAGGACGCGCGCCGGTCTGTCCTTCACGACCATAAACGGCAACCTTTTCCAAGTCACGATCGAGTGCATCAGCAACCACTCGACCCATCGCTAAGGCCGTTCCACTCGGCGCATCCACTTTGTGGCGATGATGCGCTTCAATCACTTCAATATCGACACTGTCACCGAAAACGCGTGCAGCGCGATCAAGCAAATCAAAAACGACATTCACACCCACGCTGAAATTGGGGGCATACACCACAGGGATCGTCTCACTCGCAACGCGGATCACAGCCTCTTGCTGCGCAGAAAACCCGGTTGTACCAATCACACAAGGAACAGTATTGGATACGCACCAAGACAAATGTTGAAGCGTGGCCTCAATGGTTGTGAAATCAATCACCACTGGCTGCCGATCGGCAAAGGCATCTAGCGAACTGGCCACCCGAGCATCCATCCGACCCTTGCCGACCAACTCCCCTGCGTCAGTTCCTGAGAGTGTTGACCCAGGTCGAACAGTTGCCCCGACAAGGGTTGCTTCCTCAGTCTCGATCACTACCTCAATTAACGCGCGCCCCATCCGACCAGAAGCGCCGACAATCACAATTCCGCTCATTAGAATTTCATCTCGTCAAAGAATGATTTGACACTATCAAACCATCCTTCACGTTTTGGCGCATGAGTTTTGTGATTCAGCGTTTGATGAAGCTCTTCAAGGAGCTCACGCTGCTTAGCTGTCAGATTCACTGGCGTTTCAACGGAAACTCGGCACAGCAAATCTCCCTGAGCACCGCCGCGAACCGGCTTCACGCCCTTGGCTCGAACCCGAAACAGCTTGCCAGTCTGAGTGCCATCCGGAATCTTCAACTTGACTCGTCCGTCGAGCGTTGGCACTTCCAACTCACCGCCCAAAGCTGCGTCGGTGAATGAAATCGGCACTTCGCAATACAGATCTTTCCCGTCACGGGTAAAGATTCGATGGTCTTTCACATTGACCTGAACGTACAAATCACCAGCCGGGCCGCCACTGACACCGGCTTCTCCTTCGCCCGATAGGCGAACGCGATCTCCAGTATCCACACCTGCTGGAATCTTCACAGACAGTGTTTTTGTCTCTTCCTTGCGGCCTTGCCCTCGGCAATCACCACAAGGATCGGTGATGACCTTGCCTTGTCCATGACAGCGTGGACAGGTTTGCTGAATCGCAAAGAAGCCCTGCTGCATCCGCACCTGACCCTGGCCATTACAGGTCTGACAGGTTTTCGGTGAGGAACCTTGCTTGGCGCCACTACCCCGGCAGGTATCACATTCGGCAAGGCGCGGGACACGAATTGTCTTTTCGATGCCAAAAACGGCTTCTTCAAGAGTTAAATCAAGGGTGTATCGAAGATCACTACCGCGTTGCACGGACGATCGTCCACCGCCCCCAGGCCCAGTACCGCCGAAAATATCACCAAACACGTCACCGAAAATGTCAGAGAAGCTCGCCCCACCACCTTGGAAGCCGCCACCGGGGCCGCCCATTCCGCCTTCAAACGCATCATGACCATACCGATCATAGGCTGCTCGCTTCTCAGCGTCAGATAACACTTCGTAGGCTTCAGATAGCTCTTTGAACTTCGCCTCAGCCTCGGCATCACCCGGATTACGGTCCGGGTGACACTTCATCGCCAAGCGACGATAGGCTTTCTTGAGATCTCCTTCGGACACATCAGAAGAGACTCCAAGAATCTCGTAGTAATCACGCTTGGCCACTCAGCCCTCCTTCCCTGAGACGTGAGTCATTCGACTCACTTTTTCTCGTCATCCTTAACTTCTTCGAACTCCGCATCAACAACATCGTCATCGGATTGAGATGCACCCTCACCGGCATTCGAATCGGTCGCACCTGCATCTGCCGCGGCGTACAGTTTTTCAGCAATTTTCGCCGATGCCTCGGTCAACACCGTTGTCTTGGCCGTGATCGCGTCTTTGTCATCTGACTTTAACGCCTCTTCCAATTCGGCAATCGCCGCTTCCACTGGTGCTTTTTCGTCATCAGTTAACTTATCACCGGCCTCTGCCATCGACTTTTTAGTCGCGTGAATCATGCCATCCGCCGTGTTCCGTGCACTGATGAGCTCTTCAAACTTCTTATCTGCATCCGCATTCGCTTCCGCATCCTTGACCATCTTTTCGATTTCTTCATCGGAGAGGCCTGACGATGCCTTAATGACAATCGACTGCTCTTTACCCGTCGCTTTGTCCTTCGCTGACACGTTCAAGATACCGTTTGCGTCAATATCGAAGGCGACCTCGATTTGAGGCATGCCACGTGGTGAGGGCGGGATATCTGCCAGATCAAACCGACCCAACGATTTGTTTTGGCCTGCTTGCTTCCGCTCACCTTGCAATACATGGATCGTCACAGCTGTCTGGTTATCTTCCGCGGTTGAAAACACTTGCGTCTTCTTGGTTGGAATCGTTGTATTTTTCTCGATGAGCGCTGTCATGACACCACCCATGGTTTCGATACCAAGCGATAACGGCGTCACATCCAACAGTAAGACGTCTTTCACATCACCGGCTAACACAGCACCTTGGATCGATGCACCCATCGCCACCGCTTCATCGGGATTCACGTCTCTGCGCGGTTCTTTGTTGAAGAAGGCCTTGACTTTTTCCTGCACCAACGGCATCCGCGTCTGACCACCAACTAAGATCACATCATTGATCTCAGATGCCGAATGACCAGCGTCTTCCAGTGCCATCTTGAGCGGAGCTAACGTCCGTTCAACCAAATCCTCAACCAAAGATTCAAGCTTCGCGCGCGTCAATTTCACATTTAAATGCTTCGGACCGCTGGCATCTGCCGTGATGTAAGGCAGGTTTACGTCCGTTTGTTGACTAGACGATAATTCGATCTTTGCTTTCTCTGCAGCCTCTTTCAACCGCTGCATTGCGAGAGGATCGCCTTTGAGATCCATTCCTTGATCTTTCTGGAAAGACTCCGCCAGATAATCAATCACACGCAGGTCAAAATCTTCACCGCCTAAGAAGGTGTCACCGTTCGTTGAAAGCACTTCAAACTGATGCTCACCGTCGACTTCGGCAATTTCAATAATTGAAATATCGAAGGTACCGCCGCCCAAGTCATAGACCGCAATCACGGAGTCACCACGCGACTGATCCATCCCGTAAGCAAGCGCTGCCGCTGTGGGCTCATTGATGATCCGCTTCACATCTAAACCAGCAATCTTACCGGCATCCTTGGTCGCCTGACGCTGGCTGTCATTGAAGTAAGCAGGAACGGTAATGACGGCTTCGGTGACTGACTCGCCGAGGTAATCTTCGGCAGTCTTTTTCATCTTTTTCAAGATTTCAGCTGAGACTTGTGGTGGCGCGAGCTTGTCACCCTTCACCTCAACCCAAGCATCACCATTATCAGCACCAACAATTTTGTAGGGCACCATTTTGATGTCTTTTTGCACAACGTCATCGCTGAATTTGCGGCCGATAAGGCGCTTCACAGCATAAACAGTGTTATCTGGGTTGGTCACTGACTGACGCTTTGCTGGCTGACCCACCAACGTTTCATCATCGGTATAGGCGATGATTGAGGGCGTGGTGCGATCGCCCTCTGCATTTTCAATCACACGCGGCTTGCCGCCTTCCAGCACCGCCACGCAAGAATTTGTTGTCCCAAGATCGATTCCTATGATCTTTCCCATGGTTTCTCCTCTCTGTTCATCCATGTCCGGATAGCCGGATAACTTCATTCGTTTATTGCGGTTTTTTGGCCGCGTTCAAGTGGTTAATTCGTAGAAGGCTTCGTCACGACAACCATCGCCGCGCGAATCACTCTCCCTTCGAGCTTGTAACCTTTTTGCATCACTGCCATCACGGAGTTTGGCTCATGCTCAGCCGATTCCACCATGCTCATGGCTTGATGCTCCTGTGGGTTAAATGTCTCTCCCACCGGATCAATCGATTCAACACCGTGCTTTGATGCAGTATCTAAAAGCAACTTGTGGGTCATTTGAGTCCCTTCGAGCATGGCTGCATCGAACCCTTCAGTGGTCTCGGCCAATTCCAGCGCTCGATCCATGGAATCAAGCACTGCCAAGAGATCTTTGACAAATTTCTCGACCGCATATTTGTGGGCATTCTCAACATCCCGCTCGGCGCGACGACGCACGTTCTGAAGATCAGCTTGACTGCGAAGTAACGCTTCTCTGAGTTCTTCAACCTGGGTTTCAAGACTGGCGCTATCGCCATCATCGGCGCTCGCATCCCGCTCTGAATCCTCGGGATCGGGCGAATCAAGGTCCACATTGGCCTCATCCATCGTTGTCTCTTCAGGTGCTTCAGACGCATCCACTGTGTCTTTCATGACGTCGTCATGTGATGGTGATTTTTCGTCAGCCATAATCTCCTCCTTGTTTCACCCAAGAGTGAGCTACACTCTCTACGGATACGCATGTATAAGGTCATATCCTCGAGTTTCAACAGACAAACAAATGCTCTTACAACTGAATGTTCAAAATTTAGCGACTTTAGCCTCTGTCGATCTTGAGCTCACCGGCGGTTGCATCGCCGTCACCGGGGATACCGGTGCGGGCAAATCCTTAATCCTCGATGCCTTGGAACTGGCTCTCGGCGCTCGCGCAGACACCGGACTTGTTCGCGCCGGCACCGATCGCGCACAAATCATCGCTGAATTTGATATTTCTCGATTACCCTCTGCGAAGGCTTGGTTAACAGAGAATGAGCTCGACCAAGATCACGAACTGGTCTTGCGTCGCACATTAACCTCTGAAGGTCGCTCCAAGGCTTACGTGAACGGCACACCTGTTTCAACGTCGCAGCTCAAAGAGCTCTCCGAACAGTTGGTCCTGATGCACACACAGCATGCCAACCAGAAGCTATTGCAAACCAAGCATCAATTAGCGTTACTCGATGAGTTTGCTGACCATGGCCTGGCACGCAACGCATTTCAGACAGCTTACCGTGATTGGGTTGAAACCCAAGCGGCACTGGATCTGTTGAAAACAGATGCGTCCAAGGCAGACGCTGAGCGTGAGCTTCTGGGGTTTCAAGTTGACGAACTCAATACCTTTGACCTGCAAGAGGGCGAATTTGAACAACTCGATCAAGAGCAGCGACAGCTAGCTTCAGGCGATACATTCCTTCGCATCACCGAACACACACTGGCCATCTTGGCTGGCGATGAAACGGGTGGGTTAATCAGCCATGCAGAGCGCCTGGCAGCCGATATCAGCCAAATCACCAATGGCCATTCCGGGCTTCAAAACGCAGCTGATTTATTGGATCAAGCGTCGATTGCGCTCACCGAAGCACGCCACGAAATTCAACATGCGCACGATCAATTTGATCTCGATCCTGAGCGCTTGCAATTCGTTGAGGATCGCTTAGCGCAGGTCTTTCAACTGGCTAGAAAACATAAAGTTGAGCCAGACGAGTTGGTCTCTCATCATCAACGCTTAGTGGCACGACTGACGGGTATCGCTGAGGCTAACGATCGCATTCCGATACTTGAACAAGAGGCTTTAGAACTTGAGGCAGTTGCCAGTGAGAAAGCAACCGAGCTCACTCGCGTTCGCACGATCGCGGCCCAACAGTTATCGGATGAGGTCACCGCCAATTTTCCCGGCCTTGGAATGGAGCATGCCAAGCTTGACATTCAACTCACCCCCAATGATTCGTTAACAGCCACTGGAGCTGAGTCACTGCAATTCTTTTTCCAACCGAATCCAGGTCAACAAGGTGGCGCCTTGTCAAAAATTGCATCTGGGGGCGAACTCTCCCGCGTCAGCCTCGCTATTCAGGTGATCACTGCGACACGGCTTGCAACCCCAATGTTGGTTTTTGATGAAGTCGATGTGGGGATCGGCGGAAAAACGGCCGCTAAGGTGGGAGAGCTTCTCACCGAGCTCGCTAACAATGCGCAAGTTCTTGTCGTGACGCATCAACCACAAGTTGCCGGTCAAGCCGATCAGCACCTACACGTCCAGAAACAATCCGATGCCGATGTCACGATCTCAGAGGCCAGGTTGTTGACTCGAGCCGAACGGATCGACGAAATCGCGCGCATGCTCGGAGGGCACACAATCACTGAGAGCACTCGACAAGCTGCCGCTGAGTTACTCCGGGATTAGACCCCGATCAACTGACTCGCTGCCCAGTAGTACAGCGGGATTCCAACGATAATGTTGAAGGGGAAGGTCAACCCAAGCGACAAACCCAAATACAAACTGGGGTTGGATTCCGGAAGCGCGTGTTTTAAGACCGCTGGAACTGCAATATAAGATGCGGATCCGGCAAGCACTGCCAACAAGGTCGCATTGGCAACGGACAGCCCGCTCACCGATGCTAACAGGAGTGCGATCGAGGCGTGCACCATGGGTGCCAGAATCCCATAAAACGCAAGCCGCTTCGGCACATCTTTCAGATCAGTCAGTCGTTTTGCCGTCGCAACACCCATATCGAGTAAAAAGAACGCGAGCATGCCTTTGAAAATCATCCCGGTGAATGGATCCATGATGGTTTCCCCAGAGGCACCGGTCACCAAGCCAATCACCATGGCTCCAAGAAGGAGTATCTGAGCTCCTTCAGTGAAAGACTCTTTTAAAACCACCAACAATCCTTGATGCTCCTGACGCGCCTCTTGGCTTCGATACAGATTCGCCATCAGGATCGCAAAGATAATGGCCGGCGACTCCATCAGTGCCATCGCCGCTGCCATGTGGCCGCCATAGGCGAGTGCATTGGTTTCTAAAAACTGTGTAGCCGTAATAAAAGTCACCGCCGACACCGACCCATAGGTGGCAGCGATTGCGAGTGCATCAAGCGGATTAATGACGCGTTTCAAGAACACAAAGCTCATCAACGGAATCAGTAATGCGAGGCCCACGGCAAACACTAGATCTCGCAAAATCGCCGGGTTAAACCCGGTTTCGGCCAACGAGAAACCGCCTTTGAGACCGAGCGCCATGAGCAAATACAAAGATAAGAATCGCGCGATCGCACTTGGGATCTCTAAATTCGAGCGAACGAGCCCTGCAAATAAACCCAACACGAAAAATAAGACGCTCGGGTCTAACAACGGACTTGAGCTCATGATTTTTTAACCGAGCATTCCGGACAAGTCACATAAATGATATGCGTGTGATCGACAATGTCGCAGCCATGGTCAGCGGCAATTTTTTCCTGCAACGCCTCGATCTCCGGGCTGACATATTCAATGACCCGATGACATCGGACACAGACCATATGATCATGATGGTCATCAGGCTTTAGCTCAAACACGCTGGTCGTCGCATCAAACTGGTGACGCTCGACAAGACCCGCCTCCTCAAACTGAGTCAACACCCGATAAATCGTCGCCAAGTTCACATCCACGCCGGACTCATGCAGTTTCCGGTAAACAACTTCAGCCGACATATGCTCTCCCTCATTCGACAGCAACAGCTGCAGAACGTGAATTCGTGGAAGCGTTGCTTTTAAGCCCGCTTTTTTTAATTCATCGGTTTCGTATTGCATGATCAATGGACTCGCTCGTCTAGCATCTTTATCATTCTGCCAAGAATTTCCTTAGGAAGATATTGATGCGACTGATTTCGATTCACGTTCTTGTTGCCAGTTTTCTGCTCGTTGGCTGCAGTTTCCCTGGCGTTCACAAAAACCCAGTCAAGCAGGGCAACCAATTAATTCCTGAGCGCGTCGAGCGCTTAGAAGCAGGGATGACTCGTGATCAGGTGCAATTTCTGTTGGGCTCGCCGATTACTGTCAACACCTTCAACCCCAATCGTTGGATTTACCTTGAGCGGATTGATTTCGACGGCGAAGTGCAACAAAACACCTATCTCATTGTGAATTTTAAGAACGATCTCGTTTCTGAGATTCAGCGCGAGTCCGGCGGCTCTCCTTCGGATCCACTAACAAAGATCGATACAACTCCACCCGATCGCCAGGATGAAGGATCGTGGTGGTGGCCGTTTTAACACGGACACCAAAGATCCCCATCGGAATCGTATCGAGGTCAATGTCAGGAAATTGATTGGCCAATCCTGATTGAACGGCAGCCTCAAACGCCGTTGTCCCGTCCGGGACATCAAGCTCGACAATCGATTGCTGATCGGGCTTTGCGTAAACGACCTGGATCTTCATGATCTAACGTCCATAAAGTTCATCGGCACGGTCGCAGAATGCGTCAACTAGGCTGCCGGCAATCTGCGAAAACACCGCGCCGATCGCCATGGCAATGAAACGTCCTGAAAACTCGAATTCGAGCTCAAGACTGACGCGACATGCGTCACCACCCACAGATTCAAATCGCCAATGGCCGCCGAGAGACTTAAACGGACCCTCAACTAAAGAGAGATCGATGCGGCTTGGTGGGGTGAGGGTATTTCGAGTGGTGAACGCTTGACGAATACTGCCTTTTTGAATCGAGAGTTCGCCAACTATCGCCGATCCACTGGCCTCAAGCACCCGAGCAGCACCGCACCAAGGCAAAAATTCAGGGTAACGAGCAAAGTCATTGACCAAGTCAAACATTTGCTCTGGAGTGTGCGAGACTAAGGCTGTTCTCGTAATTTTAGGCATCAATTCCTCAATTGCCGTTTGACGAATCGGCAAATATACGTAAAGTCGCCCGCCATGGCCAAGAAATCAAACAGTAGTAACAACCAAATCGCTCAAAACAAGCGAGCACGATTTGACTACCATATCGATGAAACATTTGAGGCGGGTCTGCAGCTGCATGGCTGGGAAGTGAAATCGATCCGTGCGGGCAAAGCCAATTTGAGTGACACCTATGTGATCATCCGAAACGGCGAAGCATTTCTGCTGAATTCTCAAATTACTCCATTGGAATCGGCATCCACCCACGTGATCGCAGATCCAATCCGGACTCGAAAATTATTACTCCACAAAAAGGAATTAGCGACCATTCATGGCGCCTTGAGCCAAAAGGGGCATGCGTGTGTGCCGCTTGAAATGTATTGGAAAGGGCCACTTGTGAAAATCAAGATTGGTCTGGCTCGCGGGAAGAAGCAACACGATAAGCGCGACACCATTCGTGATCGGGAATGGAATATTGAAAAGCAGCGCGCGGTCCGCCATCGAGTGCGCTAATGACCGAGGCTGACTGGATCAAGTTAGCCCTTCTTTGCCTTGCTGGTGCGGCCTCTCCTGGACTTTCCTGGCTATTGATCCTCTCGATGTCTGCATCAAAAGGTACACGGGTCGGAATCAGTGGTGCACTGGGTCATGGACTCGGGATTACCGCGTTCGCATTAATCACAGTCTTTGGGCTATCTGTGCTTCTGATCGCAATGCCAAAACTGACGTCCGCTCTGACGCTGCTTGGCATTGGGTTACTGGTGTTTTTTGGGTACCAGCTAGTCACGGCTGGAAAAACGCCTCTCCCTGAGGGCCTCACGACTCGTGGTGGATTCATCGCCGGCTTTTCGATTGCCATCGTGAACCCAAAAGTTCTTGTGTTTTTTCTGGCGGTATTTGGACCGTTCGTCGACCCCACTCATCCGACGTCGACGCAGATGCTAATGGGACTTCTCGCCGGTGGCATCGATGCGGGGGTTTATCTGGGTGTCGCTATCGCTGGCTCCACCCTCAAGACACTCCTCGATGAAGCTCGGATTCAGCGGATGAATCAACTGATCGGAGCATTGCTTTTCATGTCAGGTCTTTGGATTCTTGGCAAAGAGATTTCATCTTTCGTCTAAAAGGCGCATACTTCTTGGCTCGGGGACGATATGGATTCGACGCCGGTTACAAAACCAAATGTGCATGCCGAGCAGTTCTACAGTGCTCGTAAACCCAACTGTGGACTCGTTAGCTATAACTGCCAACGACGAAAACTACGCTCTAGCAGCATAAGCTAGACCCTGGGTGGGGATCGTCTCTGGTCCTTATCAACAGGGTTCGAAACAGAGACTCGCTTCAACGCTGTGTTCGGGGTTGAGAAGCTAAACTTTGAACTGAACTCGGAATGGCGATCCCTGTGCGTTGGGAGATCCAGACTTAAATTCAAAAACGCGACTAAGCATGTAGAGCGTTTGGCAGCGGACTGACGGACGCGGGTTCAAATCCCGCCGTCTCCACCACCATTTAAAGGTCAACCATCATCGGTTGGCCTTTTTATTTGGGCCGTGATGATCTCTTGACCACTTATTGAGCAGATTTGGTCTGTGATTCACGATGAGCTCGTTTGACTCAAAGGCCCTGATAGGATGGTGACGGATGCTTCGCGGCAGAGGTGTCTTGATAGATAATTTGTCGAAACTTTTGACCCAACCAAGCCAGCGGAACCACTCATGAATCAAATCCAAACTTTTATCGAACGTCTCCGTTCGAATGCTGACTCTGTGACATTCGCCGAAGTCATTGATCTGATTGATACCTACTACCACCACACTCCAACTGCGTTCAGTAATGGGTCAGTAATCAATCAGGCGGGAGAAAATCAGGGCTCGGCCAAAGTCTTATCATTTGCCCGCCTCCATGGACTCACTGAACAAGAGACTCTCCACTGTTTTGCTGAGCATTGGCGTTCGGTGCGTTCAAACCCCAATGGCTCGGATCATCAAAACATTCGGCAATTCATGCAAAATGGGTGGAATGGTCTCCAACTCTCTGAGGCCTGCCTAACGATCAAGGGCGGCTGATGCTCTAACCCTTCATCCCAAGATACGCTGACTGACATCAAGGAAAACGAATGGAATCGAGCCCGTCTTGCCCGCATTGCAACCAAACAACAACGTATACAGATACAACTGCCTGGTTTTGCGCAGACTGTGGGCATGAATGGCAAGAGGAAGAAGCCTCCAACGAGACCAGGGAGCGGACCGCTCGCGATGCTAATGGGACAGTATTACACGATGGCGACACAGTGACATTGATCAAGGATTTGAAAGTACGCGGCACCTCTTCTGTGCTCAAAATGGGAACCAAAATCAAACAGATCCGAATCGTCGATGGTGATCATGATATCGATTGCAAAACCGACCTTGGACCGATGATGCTGAAAAGTGAATTTTTGAAGAAATCATAAAATGAAAATTGCTTCCATTTTTTGGAAGCCGCGATGTTTTTATGCTACCTTTCGCGCTCTGATAATTCCCCACAGATCATTTGCGGAGAGATGAAATGACAGATCGCATTGCGTGCGGCGGCCTTCAAGTGGCTTCCGAGCTTTACCGATTCATTAACGACGAAGCCATCCCAGGTACAGGGCTTGAGGCGGACCAGTTTTGGGCTGGAGTGGATCAACTGGTCCATGAGCTGGCCCCAATCAATCGTGAACTGGTGGCAAAACGCGATGTTCTCCAAGAAAAAATTGATGACTATCACAGGGCACGTCAAGGCCAGCCTCACGACGCTGCCGAATACAAAGCGTTTCTCGAAGACATCGATTATCTGTTACCCGAACCACAAAATGTGTCGATTACAACAGAGAACGTTGACCCAGAAGTTGCCACCATCGCAGGGCCCCAACTGGTCGTCCCTGTCATGAATGCACGGTATGCATTGAATGCAGCCAATGCCCGCTGGGGAAGCCTTTACGACGCGCTGTATGGGACTGACGTGATTTCGAATGATGGTGACGCATCACCTGGGTTTGAGTACAACCCGATTCGTGGCGAAAAGGTCATCGCATTTGCCAAACACTTTCTTGATCAAAATTTTGGTCTCGATAGCGGGACGCATGCCGATGCAACCTCATACAAAATTATTGATGGCGCGCTCAAGGTCAATCTTCCGACTGGATTGGTGGGGTTACAACATCCTGACAAATTCGTTGGCTATCGGGGTGATAGCAGTGCACCGACCGTGGTGGTCTTAAAAAATCACGGTCTTCACGTGGAGCTTCAGTTTGATAAAGCACGGCCTGTCGGAAACGCTGATCCAGCGGGGATCGCAGACATCCTAATGGAGTCTGCCTTAACGACCATCATGGACTGTGAAGATTCCGTCGCGGCGGTCGACGCTGAAGATAAAGTCGTGGTGTATAAAAATTGGCTTGGCCTCATGAAAGGCGACCTGACGGAGTCTGTTTTTAAGAACAATAAAAACTTGGTCAGAAAGCTCAATGAAGATCGTACCTATCAGGGCCCCCATGGATCAACATTGACTCTTCCAGGACGCGCATTGATGTTCGTTCGTAATGTTGGCCACTTAATGACTAATGAAGCAATCTTGGATCAAGACGGCAACGAAGTGCCTGAAGGGATTCTCGACGGTATTTTTACAACCATGATCGCCATTCATGATTTAAAACGGACAGAAAACAAGAACTCTCGGGCCGGCTCTGTCTACATTGTGAAGCCAAAAATGCACGGCCCCGAAGAAGTGGCATTTGCCAATCGTTTGTTTGGCGCGATTGAAGACCTCCTTGGGCTTCCGCGTCATACCGTCAAAATGGGCATCATGGATGAAGAGCGTCGCACCACAGTCAACCTGAAAGCCTGCATCAATGCAGCCGCCGAGCGCGTGGTCTTCATCAATACCGGGTTCTTGGATCGGACAGGGGATGAGATGCATACCTCAATGCATGCCGGACCCATGATTCGCAAGGTCCACATGAAAAAAGCGACCTGGATCAATGCCTACGAAAACTGGAACGTCGACATCGGTCTTGAATGTGGACTTCAAGGGAGAGCTCAGATTGGTAAAGGCATGTGGGCGATGCCCGATCAAATGGGCGCAATGGTCGAACAGAAAATTGCGCACCCGAAGTCTGGTGCCAATACAGCCTGGGTACCATCACCAACGGCCGCCACATTGCACGCCTTACACTATCATCAAGTGGATGTTTTCGACGTACAAAATACGCTGAAAGGAAAGCGCCGCAACACCGTTGACGAGATTCTCGACATCCCATTGCGCGCAGATCCGAATTGGTCACCAGAAGTGATTCAGGCTGAACTTGATAACAATGCCCAAGGCATTTTGGGTTACGTAGTTCGATGGGTTGATCAAGGGGTTGGCTGCTCCAAAGTTCCGGACATTAATAACGTCGGCTTAATGGAAGATCGTGCAACGCTTCGGATCAGCTCCCAGCATATCGCCAATTGGCTCACGCACGGAATCACCACAGAAACACAAGTTCGCGAGACCATGGAACGGATGGCGAAAGTGGTCGATGGACAAAATGCCGGAGACCCAGTTTATCATCCAATGGCGCCTGACTTTGACCAATCCATTGCGTTTCAGGCCGCACTGGATCTCGTCTTGAAAGGCATTGATCAGCCCAATGGCTATACGGAACCAGTCTTACACCGCCGCCGCCTAGAGCTGAAGCAAAAAGCTTAACAAGGCTTGACACACCCTCCGGTAAGCGCATATTTATCTCATCGCGTGTCGCCGGAGGGATCCATGCTGAGAACAATCATCATCTGCTGTTTCATCGCGCTGTCATCTCTGACATCGCCAGCAATTCAGTCAGCTGAAACTCCAGAGCCAGTGCAACAAGTCACGAATTTTGATTCCTTTGAATTACCGCCATGGTTCAAAGTCAGTTTCCTGGATCTTTCTGAGGACAACCTCGAAGCCACAGATGCCAACAAACATTTAGTCGTCTTTTTTTGGCAAGACTTCTGCGCATATTGCAAAAACACCATTGAAAAAAACCTGACGCAACAATCCATCCGGGACGTCTTTGACCAGCATTTCGATGTGGTCGCACTCAATATCTGGGGCGATAAAGAGGTCTACGGTCTTGATGGCGAAGCCACAACAGAAAAAGAGATCGCCCGGGAACTGGATGTCCAATTCACCCCGACCATCATTTTTTTTAGTGCAGACGGAAAACCCGTGCTGCGCTTAAACGGCTATGTCTCGCCAAATGAAATGCAAGTCGCACTCAACTATGTCAAAACGAAGACTTACGAATCACAAAGCATTTTCGAGTATTTGGCTGCGAACCAACCGCGAGCGGTCAATGCCTCTCTCAACACCCAGCCATTTATCCAAAATGACACGAATCTCAGTGCCAAAGGCAAACCAAAGGCGGTGTTATTTGAGCAAACGAACTGTCCAGATTGCGATACGTTTCATCGGTGCGTGCTTTCCCTTGACGCTGTCCGAGAACGCTTTGAACCCTTCCACACGGTTCAACTCGATATGTGGTCCGGAACGCCGGTCACGACGCCGTCGGGGACCGTGAAAGCCGCCCGTGACTATGCGCGCGACATCAACGTGTTGTACGCGCCAAGCTTGATCTTATTCGATGCCGATGGAACTGAAATCATCCGCGTGGAATCGCAACTGAGGAGTTTTCACACCGAAGCCGTTTTGGAATATATTGCGCAAGATATTTATCAGAGAGAGCCGAATTTCCAACGGTACATCGAAGAGCGTGGTGACATCATTCGAGCCAAAGGCGAACAAGGAAAGACCCTCAGCACTCGCGATATTTGCCCTGAACTTTACGACTAACAATCTGCCCCTTCCCATGTATAATCAATACCTTGCGGCAGGGGCGCACTAGCTGAGAAGAACCCTTTGAACCTGATCCGGTTAATACCGGCGTAGGGAGCCTGAAAACAACAATCTCTCCTTTTGTTGACCTTCTGCGCGCAACGTTTGATCAGGAGTCAACTCATGCGTATTCGACAATTCATTACCGCTGCTCTCTGCGGGCTTTCACTCACCACAACCTCCGCGAGTCATGCGGCAAAGGATGAGGTCACCGTACTTCTCGATTGGTTTATCAATCCAGATCACGCACCGCTCATCGTCGCAAGCCAAACCGGATTATTTGACAAGGCCAATCTCACCGTGACACTGGTTGAGCCAGCAGACCCGTCAATGCCCCCCAAACTGGCAGCGGCAAAACAAGCCGATGTGGCCATTAGCTACCAACCATCACTGATGGTTGATCTCAATAACGAGCTGCCCTTGATGCGGATTGGGACACTGGTTCGTAGCCCATTGAACTCACTGGTGGTCCTGGCTGATTCCGAGATCAAGACCATCGCTGATCTCAAAGGTAAAACGGTTGGTTTTTCAGTTGGCGGATTTGAAGATGCCGTCCTTGGAGCAATGCTTGAAACACATGGATTGACGCTTGCCGATGTCACGTTGGTCAACGTGAACTTTGCACTCTCACCGTCACTGTATGCCAAGCAGGTCGACGCTGTCATCGGAGCATTTCGAAACTTTGAACTCAACCAAATGGATATTGATGGACGCCCAGGTCGTGCATTTTATCCCGAAGAGCACGGTGTTCCTGCCTACGAAGAACTGATCTTAGTTGCACACCCTGACTATGCTGGAATGGACAAACTCGAGCGGTTTTTAAGCGCGCTGGATCAGGCCTCTAGCATGATTGTTGAAGACCCAGAGGGAAGCTATGCCTCATTTGTCAGCTATCGGCCTGATCTTCTCGACAACGAGCTCAATCGTCGTGCATGGCGAGATACTGTGCCTAAGCTTGCTCGCGAAACCCGAAAAACTGACGCACACTCCTGGAATCAGTTTGCCCAATTCATGAAAGACCGCGGGCTCATCAAAGGCATTCCCCAGCCAGAGACCTACCTCTTTCCGTTAGGAGCGCAATGACCGAAGTTGTCTACGTCCTTGCCCCAGTGCTCGCACTGGGGTTGATCGGATATTTTTCGACCCGATTGGGATTCTTCTCGGGATCACACCGTGATGGACTATCCAAGTATGTGTTTGACTTCGCCGTTCCAATGCTTTTGTTTTCAGCAGTGGTCGAACTCGAGTCACCCAAAGCCTCCGCCACCACGCTTTTTGTGAGCTACTACATTCCACTTATCGCCGTCTTTGCCGCCGGACTCATCGTCAGCTGGCTCCTGTTAAGACGGCCAGTGGTGGAATCGATGATCATTGGTCTTGGCTCATGCTTTTCCAATACTGTCTTATTGGGCGTTCCCCTCATCCCACGAGCACTCGGCGAGGAAGCCTTCTTTCCCTTATTTCTACTCATCTCGGTCCATGGCATTACCATTTTTACGGCGGTCACGGTCGCGATCGAAATTGCTCGTGGTCGTGATGCAGGTCTTGCGAATCTCCCGAAGCAGGTCGTATCCGGACTCGTTGCCAATCCTTTAATTGTTGGGTTAGCCCTCGGATTCGCTTGGAAAATGACCAACCTTGGCATTCACCCAATTGCCGCAGACATGTTTCATCTAGTGGCTACAAGCGTGGTGCCTGCTGCACTCTTTGTGCTTGGAAGTTCACTGGCCAGTTATTCCATCTCAGGCTCAGTCGGACCGGCAATTCTCGTGACCATACTGAAAAATGCCGCGCATCCATTGGGCGTCTTTTTACTAGGCTCGTGGCTTGGTCTTGAAACATTATGGCTGTCGGTGGCAACCATGCTTGCTGCGATGCCGACTGGAATGAATATGTATCTTTTTGCGAGTCGTTACCAGGTCTCACCACCAACGGCCACAACGAGTATTTTTATCTCAACCGTGTCATCCATCATCACAATTTCAGTGGTGATTGCTCTTCTTACGAGTGTTTAAGGTTCGATCAAAATCGCCCGAAAATCATTGACGTTTGTACCAGTCGGCCCTGGAATGACGGATTGCCCGATGGATTGGAAAAAGGTGTGTGCATCTTGTCTCGACATCGCGTCCCGATGATCCAGTCCGTGGCGACGCGCTTTGATCAAGGTCTGATCATCAATCAATGCGCCAGCAATCTGAGCACCACCATCCACGCCATCGGTATCACAGATGATCGCTGAAATCCCTCTCGTGCCCTCAAGTGCATCCAGTAACGCTAGTGCAAAATGCGCATTGGGGCCACCGATACCGTCCGCGACCACTTTGACGGTTGTTTCACCGCCAGACAGTAAACATAGTGGACGCTCAAGCCTCCGATGACGTCGCTGCCACAGCGCCGTTTCTGCCATTACTCGGGCGACGGTGACAGAGTCTCCCTCAATCGAATCCCCTAACAGCCAACACTCCACACCTTCAGATTCAAGGAAGGCTTGCGCTTGTTTTAACGACTGTGACGGTGCTGCGACAATGGTCGTCGTCACTCGTTGGAAACAATCTGAATCCGGCTGCGGTGTCGCATAGTCTGCATTGGATAACCAAGGTAGCAGTTCATCCAAGAGGTCAATCTGATAACGCGTTAATACCTCAATCGCATCGCTCTGATTGGTATGGGCAGGAACGGTCGGTCCAGAGGCGATGAATTCCACACGATCACCGGGAACATCAGATACCAAAAAATTCAGCACATGCCCTTGGCAGGCTTCAACCAGTCGACCACCCTTGACGAGCGATAATTGTTTACGCACGGTATTGAGTTCAGAAATTGTGGCCCCCGATGCAAGCAATGCTTGGTGTGTGCGCATTTTTAAATCAGGATCCATCGATACCAGTGGCGCAGACATCAGCGCTGACCCCCCACCGGAAATCAGACAGACCAATCGATCGTCAGGGCCCAGCGATTGAGCCAGTGCGAGCGCTGCTTCTGCAGCTTGCAAGCTTCCTGCATCAGGGACGGGATGAGAGGCCTCAATCACAGTGAGCGTGGTCGACACTTGATGGCCTTTGGGGATAATACAAAGCCCTTCGATATCACCAAGGCACTCTGCGGCGATCGAGGCATGCTGGGCGGCCGCCTTTCCCACGACCAAAAAGCGAGTCTTCCCATCGATCCCCGGAAGCTCGTTGAGATACGGAATTAAACATTCCGCCTGCGCAGCCTCGACGGCATGATCAAATGCGACTCGGAGAAGATCAGAAGGATTCAATGATCACTACCTGACACCGATTCCAGAGTCTGCGGAAGTCGCTCTCGAAGCACGCCGATCGCCAGTGCTCCAAAGATAAGTGCAGAGATATAAAGCGAAGGTGACTGGAGCAGCAACTGAACCGCAGGAAGGATAATCGTAAACAGCGCTGTCAATACGATCACAGCCCCAGCAATCCAATCTTTGGCCAATCCCACCCAAAGGGTTTTAAACACATAGAGTCCACAGACCATGCCTGAAACAAACGCCGTCAGAGTGAACGCGGCCTTCGATGGATAATAGTGGTGAAGACTCAAACACGCGAACACCGTGACCAAGCACGCAATCGCGTAAGTGGATGAGCGCATTGACCTAAAATGCCAACGCCAAAATCGTCATTGCCATTGCGATCAACATCAGTGCAAAACCGGTATCGCCGTGGGTCAGTTCTTTCAATAATTTCATGAGATTTCTCCTAAGAGGCGTCTTTATACCAAATTTTTCGACAAAAATTCAGTGTTTCAGTCACTTCTTGACTGGCAAGGTGAACTCTAGTTTTCCGATGTCCTCGTCCGAAACAAAAGGTGGGTAATGAGAATGATCGCAACAGATCTGAATGAGCCATCAAATCAAAAAGGCCCGGATTTCCGGGCCTTTCACCATTAGGCTTGGTTTTCGATGAGTTTTCCTGTTTCGATCGAAATCGAACGAGGCTTCAATGCCTCCGGAAGTTCACGGTACAGCTCAATATGAAGCAGTCCGTGCTCAAGTCGAGCACCTTTGACAAACACGTGATCGGCCAATTGGAACTTACGTTCGAAACCACGATTTGCAATTCCGCGATGCAAGAACTTCCGCTCTTCAGCCGATTCAGCCTTGTCACCGGAAACGGTGAGTTCGTTCTGCTTGGACTCAATGGAGAGTTCATCATCTGTGAACCCCGCAACGGCCATGATGATTTGGTATTCATCTTCCCCAGTGACTTCAATGTTGTACGGGGGGTAGCCCGCACTCTCAACGCGATTCGCGTTTTCAAGCATGCTGGCGAGCCGATCAAAACCAATGGCTGTGCGATATAAGGGTGAAAGGTCTACTGTCATGTGATCCTCCTAAAGCGATCAATATGTGCTCTTCATTACGACAGAGCGGTTGACTGTTTAAGGCCCAAGATGGCGCCTCAACTTAGAAGTGGGATCGCACGACAAATTTTCAAGAGGATAGATTTAAGCGACGTTCGCGTTTCTTTCCAGTGAGATAATAAAGAATTGGAACCACAAACAGCGTCAACACTGAGCTAAAGCCGAGCCCCCAGACGATGGCTGTTGCAACAGGGCCCCAGATCAGCGAAGACCCCCCAAGTCCTGCGGCTAACGAAAACAGGCCCGCAATCGTTGTCAATACGGTAATCACGATGGGAACAACACGCCGGCGGCCTGCATACACAGTGGCGTGTTTGAGACTCATTCCAGCGATCAGTCGGTCATTCGCGGCACTGATCAAGACAATGGCCGAATTCACTGCAATTCCAGATAAGGCGACAACTCCATAAAGGGTGTATAGAGACAGCGGATTCCCAGTCACAAAAAGACCGAGAACCACCCCTGTAAATGCCAGTGGAACAGTCACTAAAATCAATAATGGTTGGCCATAACTTTTAAACTGCGTTCCCAGGATGAGATACATCACCCCTAAGCCAAATAAGAACAGAATTCCAATGGAGTCGAGGCTCTCCTGAATATCATCAAGCTCCCCTGAAAAATCTAAATTGACGTTGGGATAGGATGGCTGCAACTGAGCCCAGACGTCCATCACCGCTTGATTCGCAGTCAAGGTATCCGTGACTGCTGAGTCGATGTCCGCTTCCACAGTAATCGTCCGTCGAAAATTGTAATGACGAATGGTTCCCAGTGCAGGTGCTCGCTCAGCATCCACCAACTCACTTAAAGAAATCATGTCGCCGTTAGCACTGGGTAATTGCGTACTTAACAATTTGGAAGGCGATGAGAATTGACCATCCTTGGCTACCACCCGGATATCCACAGTCTCTCCTTGATCCTGGACTGTCTCAACAATTTCACCGTCGACAAGAATTCGAATATTCCGAGCAATTTCCTGGGGCACGAGACCTGATCGAGCGACTTGATCGGGGTCTAATTTGAGCTGCAGGGCTAAACGACCATCCTGTGCATCATCAGTGATCTCTTTCACCCCTGCCGTATTTTGCAGAATCGCTCGAATTTCATCGGCTGCCGAACGGAGCTCAGAAAAGTCAGATCCGCGAACTTTTATCGAGATTGGTTTGGCCGCAGGCGGGCCACCTGCGAGTTCAAGAAAGGTCACTCGAGATGGACCGGGGACTCGAAGCACCGCCTCACGCATGCCATTGACGATCTCTGAGACTTCTCGACCGTCTGGATTCAACCCAACCAACACTTGACCACGATGGCTTCCGCGCAACGGCTCGGTCTCGGTAAATTGTTGGCCCGCGTACGCGACGATGCCACGTGCCTCTTGATCACCCAAATTCGCACGAACCGCTTTTTCGATATCCAACGTTAAATCGAGCGTTCGTTCGAGCTTTGTTCCAGGCTCCGTTTCGAGATTGACGTAAAAGACACGAATCGGATCTGAAGCGAAAAAATCGGCACGAATTTGACCGCTGGCCAGCAAACCAACGGCGCCAAGAAAGGCAACTCCTGCAATTACCAAGGTCGTAATTGGGCGACGAAGTGCCCGAACCAATGCATGGGTATAGAGATGACGGATGCCACGATTCAATCGTTGCCGAAATTGCTGCATCTTTCCGGCAGAATTTAAATGCATCCCCGACCCCAGCACATGACCCGGCAACATCCAAAATGCTTCAACCAGGCTGATCAGTAACGCAACCGACACCACCAAAGGAATCACCATCATGAATTTGCCAAGAATGCCTGGTAACAGCATCAGCGGCATAAAGGCTGCAACCGTCGTCAATACCGCAGCCGTGACCGGCGCGGCTGTTTCCGTCAATGCATCCAACACGGCATCGATCCCTGAAAATCCGCGCTCAACTCGATAGTAAATGGCTTCAACTACGACAACCGCATCATCAACTAACATCCCCAATGCGATCACAACGCCAAGTAACACCGTGACGTTAAGTGTTTGACCCATGCCCTGAAGAATCCAGAATGTCCCGGCTAAAATAAATGGGATCCCAATCGCCGTGAGGACTGCGATCTTCAATCCCAAAAAGATCCAGGCAACCACCAGCACCAACATCAATCCAATCAGTGCATTGTTTTGCATGATCGTGAGGGCTTTGCGGGTCGGGATCGTCTGATCATCGATCAACACCAATCGGGTGCCGGTGACTGATTCCAACTCATTCCTGGTGTCGATGTAATCCTTAACCTCATCAACCAGCTCCAAGGTATTGGCGCCTTCGGCTTTCATGACCGCCAATAACACCGCAGGCTCGCCTGCATATCTCACCAACTCGGATCGCTCAGCCTGGGTGCGCGTGACTCGCGCAACATCCCCAATGCGAACGCTGCCATCCCGACCCATAATCGGAAATCGATTGAGATCAAATGCGTTGGTGGATTTTCCTTTCAGCCGGACCAGCCAGTTCGATCCGGCAACATCGAGCTCACCGGCTGCCAAATCCTGAAAATAGGTTTGCACTGTCGACGCCACATCAGAGGGTGCAAGTCCCAGTGCAGCAAGGCGGGTGGCATCAAACTCAATCCGAATTTCTGGATCTGCCATCCCTTGCGTATCGATCCGATCAATCCGTTCACGTCGCTCCAGCTCTTTTTCAATCAGAACGGCTTGCTCGCGGAGACTGTCATCGTCACCGGAACCAACAAGCGCCAAGGTCGCTGCTGGAAACGCGTTGGACGAGGTAATCTCGATAAAGATCGGATCCGTTGCTTCAGCAGGAAATTGGCTTTCTGCAGTATTTACTTCGCGCCGTAAGTCTCCGAGGCGGCGCTCGAAAACATGCTCTGGGATATCGTCGAAACGCACCAAAATCGAAGCCAGACCTTCGCGCGAATAACTGGAAACAAAATCCAAATGATCCACTCGCTGAATCGCCTCCTCGATGGGATCAGTAATTCGGCTTTCTACATCAAGCGCTGAGGCACCAGGCCATGAGGATGTAATGACAATCCAATTAAAATTAATCGTGGGATCTTGCTGTCTTGGAAGTGACCAATAGGCAAGAACACCCATCGCCAGGACCAAAATGAATGTGAGATTGGTGAGAACTTTATTGCCGATCAGAAGTCGTGCAAATCCGATCATTGACGAATCACCAAAGTGTCACCATGACGCGCTTTAAATCGGCCTTCTCGAATCAGCAACAGATCCAGAGCAAGGTCTGTGACGCGGACTGGCTGTCCGAGCGTCGCATTAGGGCGCTCAACAAATTCTGCTTTGCCGTCGACGGCTGCCATTATTCCGTACTGGCGATTGCGTTCAACCAGAAAATCGGCTGGCAATACCCGTGTTTGTGAACGCATCCGAAGCACCCCAGGAATCCCCGGATCAATCACAGACTGAGGTTGGAACCTGAGAAGACGGGTGCCAGTCCCTGTATCAACTGCACCACTTTCTACAACGAGCTCCACAACCACCGTCTGTTGTCCGGACTGAAACTCCACCCTCTGGGTCGCATCAACGGCATGATCAAAGGGAACTCGTGCCCGAATATCAACCGCCGTTGAAACGATTTCAAGGATCGGATGACCGACAGAGACACGGGTGCCAACAGAAGCCAGTTGACTGACAATGACTGCGTCAAAGGGCACACTCACCGCACACCGTGAGACCTGTAATTCCGCTTCTTTGAGTGCAACCTCGCTTGCGTTTAAGGCCACACGCGACTGCTGCACTTCAGTGGCTCGGGTATCTTTCAGTTCTTCGCTCGCAATATTGGTTTCAGCAAGCTTGGCGATTCGTGCTGCCTGACGTTGACTGAACTGCAGTTGAATTTCCGCTTGCTTGAGATCTTGCAAAGCTAAATCACGACGAAATTCCGTCTCCCGACAATCCAACTGAACCACCGTCGTCCCTTTGGGCACTCGGTCTCCAGGACGAGCTTTGATGAAGAGGATCTCGGCAGAAATTCCTGAAGATAGAAGGCTGGTCTCGATCGGTTCGGCGCTTGCTGGAAACTCTGCCGTGACACGCTCTTGCAATTCAGAGACGGGAGCGACTGTCACATAGACTTCGGATGACACCGCTGTGGTGCCGACAAAGTACAATCCAGCTGCCAACATCTTGCCAATCCGCGCCATCACAACCCCTCGTTTTCGGCAATGCAACATACTATGGGGAACGACGCACTCGATTCCAACGTGTCCCGTCGAATCGATAGTCTAGACGGTCATGCAGACGCGATGATCGGCCTTGCCAAAACTCGATTCGAGTCGCGCGAACCGCATAACCACCCCAGTGCGCAGGCCTCGGCACCTGATCGGGGTACTGGGCTTCAAGTGCGCTCATGGTCTCGGTTAAGACATGGTGAGACTGAATCACTTCAGACTGCCGACTCGCCCAAGCCCCAAGACGAGAGCCTTTTGGACGCTCTTGAAAATACTCATCGTTTTCTTCGTCACTGAGTTTCTCAACAGATCCCTCAACCCGCACCTGACGCTCAAGCTGATCCCACCAAAACACCAATGCAGCTGACGGTGATGCCAACAATTCCTCACCTTTATGACTTAAATAGTTGGTGTAGAACTTAAAATCACGGTCGTTCTGACCCTTGAGTAGCACAATCCGGGCATGTGGATGACCCATCCCGTCGACGGTCGCCAACGTCATCGCATTGGGCTCCAGCTGACTGGTGCTCTGTGCGTCATGTAACCAACGGGCAAACAGTACCAAGGGATCGCTCCCGGCATCATTCTCTAGTAATTCTCCGGCTTGATAATCTCGACGCAGTTCTTTCAAATCACGATTCATCAAATAACTCCAACACCTGACTGATGCGCTCGACACGGCACACGTCAATTCCATTGATCGATTGTTTTGGGGCATTTGCCGCTGGAACAATCGCTTTCGTGAAACCATGCTTGGCTGCCTCCCGAATCCGCTCTTGCCCCGATGCAACAGGACGCACCTCGCCCGACAAACCAACCTCTCCAAAAATCACCCAATGTTTTGGAATCGGCCGACCTCGAAAGCTTGAAACACAAGCCAGTAATAAGCCAAGGTCAGCACCTGTCTCGGTGACCTTCACACCACCGACGGCATTCACAAACACATCCTGATCTCCAAGTTGCACATGACCATGACGGTGCAAAATTGCAAGCAGCATAGCCAGACGCTGTCCATCGAGCCCCACAGCAATCCGTTTTGGCGAACCACCAAGACTTGAATCAACTAGGGCCTGCACCTCGACGAGGAGCGGACGCGTTCCTTCCCAGGTACAAATGACTGACGATCCCGGTGCCACACTGTCAGGCCGGCTGAGAAAAATCGCCGACGGATTTTTCACTTCTCGAAGACCGGTTTCAGTCATAGCAAACACGCCAAGTTCACCAACCGAACCAAAGCGGTTCTTGTGCGCGCGCAAGGTCCGAAAACGTCCGCCACTATCGCCCTCGAGAAGAAGCGACGCATCAATGATATGTTCAAGGACTTTAGGGCCGGCTAGAGCGCCCTCTTTGGTCACGTGACCCACCAACAACACAATGACTCCTGTGGCTTTAGCGAGTCGTGTGAGCTGTGCCGCAGATTCACGGACCTGCCCGACGCTACCAGGCGCTCCTGACAGTGATTCAACCTGCATGACTTGCACCGAATCAACCACGATGAGTGATGGCTTGACCTGCTCAACCATCGCCGCGATCGCCTCAACTCGCGTCTCGGAAACGCATTCTAATTGATCACCGTTGAGTCCCAGTCGCTGCGCACGAAGCGCGATTTGTTCGAGCGATTCTTCCCCGGTGACATACAAACAGGGCTTATTGGCTGACAGCAAAGTTGTCACTTGAAGTAATAAGGTACTTTTCCCTGCACCCGGCGCACCACCGAGCAAAATGACAGAACCAGGAACAAACCCACCACCGAGAACTCGATCAAATTCTGAATATCCCGAGCTGAGGCGTGCCAGTCTTTCAGGTCGTATGGCTGACAATTTTGAACGCTCAGGGATCGTTCCTGCATAGCCCACAGGACGCCCTTTGGCAGGCTCGGCTGCCTGTACCGATTCCACCAGGGTATTCCAAGCTTGGCAGCCGGCGCACTGTCCGGCCCACTGTGACGAGGTCACGCCACAGTCTTGGCATTGATAGATCGATTTTACTTTCGCCACATTGGCCTCCTGTTCAATACAGGATAGACCAGATTTTATCCGACAGCGCGCTCGGAACGACTTGGCGTTAAATGTTTAAATCTTCGATGGGTCCGAACGGCGTGCTGCACACTCTCTCCGAGGACTTCTAGCACCACTTGACTCACGAGTCGGTTGGTGAAGCGAGCCATGGTGGCCGTTGATGAATCCAACACTAAATCCAGCGTTCGATGACAGGCTCTCGCCAACGGCGAGCCCGTCGGAGCGATTGCAATGAGTCGCGCACCACGCTCGTCAGCCAAAGTCGCTGATTGGACCATGGGTGCTGTTTCGCCATTAGTGCATAAGAATAAGAACAGATCGTCAGGCGAAGCGGTATTCGCTGTGAGCTCCTGAATGACGGCATCGGTATGGACCACGACCGCGATGGGTGCACCGATAAATAATTCCTGAGCGCCTCGAGCCAAGCCAGAGGTCGGGCCTAGCCCATAGATTAACAAACGCCGACAATCCAGGATTTCACTAATCACACCGATGAGATCCTGCTCAGGGAGACGTGTTCGCGCGCGATTGACTCGCGACATGGCTGTTTCGAACATTTTATCAGCCAGTTGTAAGGTCGAATCACCGTCATCCAAACCACGAACTTGGAAGTTGGCTGGATTTGCCAGAGTCTGAGCAAGACGCAGTTTAAAATCCGGAAACCCTCTGCAACCCAGCGAACGACAAAAACGGTTCACTGTCGGCTCAGAGACTCCTGCCGCAGTCGCCAGACGGGCAATACTTAGATGCACAGAATGCTCGGGATCCGCTAATATCGTCTCAGCTACCGCACGCTCAGATTTGCTGAGACTCGATAGTGAGGCGCGCACTTGATTGATCACTGTGTCGCTCCTTTGTAATTCTTCACATAATATTGAGCACACTCACGTCGGACTCCATCCGACTACCTAGGAGAATAAACAATGTTCAATCGTAGGACAATCTTGTTTGGGATTTTCATGTGTTTTGGCCTCATGAAAGCACAGGCCAATGGCCTGACTGACCTACAAGATCAGCCATCAACAATCCAAGGCCCAGCCGTCGTTAATTTCTGGGCCACCTGGTGCGCACCCTGCATCAAAGAACTACCCGATCTCGAACAACTTGGACAAAAACTCAATGGGCAGGCGATGGTTTATCTTGTGAATTTTGGGGAAAACACCAAAACAATCGAGGCGTTTAAGGCGAAAAAACCTGAGCTTTTTGGCGACCACACTGTGCTTTTAAAAGACGCCAAGATGTCAGGCCTTAAAGCGTATGGCTTACGAGGCGTGCCAACCACTGTATTAATCAATGCGTCAGGTGAAGCCGTGGAAAGCATTCAAGGCATGAAAGACTGGGGCGCAGACGACATCGTCAATGAGATTAAAGCGAAGATCTTGCCTTAATCGCTTTCTCAAGCTCTTCAAAACTCGGGAATTGTGACAACACGATTGGATCCATTCCCGGGTGATTCACGACATACAGCGGCACCCCGACCCGGTCAAACGCATTGAGATACTCCGTAATGAGCGGATCATAGCGGGTCCAATCACCGGTCATACGAATCACTCCATAAGACTCAAACAATTGATCAACAGTCTCTGTTGTTAATAGCCGTTTCTCAGTGACTTTGCAGGTAATACACCAGTCAGCAGTCATATTAATAAATACCGTCCGTCCCTCATCAACATGTGCTCGTAAGGCACTTGAAGCGTAGGGCTCTGAATCAATTTCAACCACAGCCTGTTCTGAGGAGGTGGGTGTGAGCTGAGACAAACTTGGGATGGTCGACAACGAGGCGATGACTGCCAACAATCCGAGCGCGCGCGACAAACGACTGCCACCTTTCACGAGCCAAAGGCCAAAGACCAAGAGCAACAATCCGCCGAGCATCAAGGCGACAACATCCGATGAGGTTTGCCGTACGAGCACCCACAACAGCCAAATCGCCGTTGCAAGAATGGGAAATGCCAGGAATTGTTTGAGACGAATCATCCAGTGACCCGGGCGCGGCAATCGGCTTGCCAGCTGAGGGCGTAGTGCAAAAACGAGCATGGGAAGCGCCAGCCCGAGGCCCAGTACTGAAAAGACAATTAACGTGATCCACCAAGGCTGAGTCAGAGTGTATCCCATCGCAACACCCATAAAGGGTGCAGTACAGGGAGTCGCCACAACGACGGCCAGTACGCCGGTGAAAAACTCTGCGCGACCAGAATGACCTTCGGTCAAATTTTGGCCAACGCCCGAGAGCGCCATGCCGAATTCAACCCAGCCATACAACCAGAGCCCCAAAATCACGAAGACGTACACCAATAGACCCACAAACCAGGGGGTCTGCAGTTGGAATCCCCAACCGATCTGGGCACCACCTGCTTTCAGCCCGACCATGATCGATGCCAAAACTAGCATTGTGACCAAAATACCCGCTGTATAAAGCCAAGCACCTCGTTGAACCTCGCGCCGCTCTTTGCTCGCTTTGCCCGCAATGGAGAGTGCTTTGATGGACAGTACGGGGAAAACACAAGGCATCAAATTTAGAATCAAGCCGCCGGCTAACGCCATCAAAAGCACCAATCCCAGTGATAGGTTCTGCTGCTTTGCTGAAGGAACGGTCAAGAGTGGATCAAATGGGATGCGCACACTGCCTGTTTCAAGACCAACCACCCATGAGCCGACTGCAAAATCGGCAGGATTCAGCACCCGATCGAAGGTAATCAAGACACCGTCATTCAAAGACTCAACACGTTGCACCAAGCCGAGCGTTTCCCCGGCAGTCTCGGGCATCACGTCTTTCACGTTCAATTCTGTCAGTCCAGAGATCCAAACAGACTGAGCGCCAGCAAAATTCACAGTCGCTGGGAAATCAGTGGGTACAGCAGCACGTGCGGCATCAATCTTCTGGACCCATGGTGTTCTGCGCATCTCGCGCTCAGAGCCCACCACAGGAAGCGAAAGACTCACGACTTGGCTTTCAGGAATACAAATATCTTGGCAGACCAGCCATCGTGCCTCACCCGTCAACGACCACTGACCAGAGACAGACTCAGGGACTGTCACCTGAAATGGATGCAGCACTTCCTCCATGTATCCGTAAGTGAGAAGACTCGTATCTTCACCAAATGGCTTTGTTTTTGCCGCGGGGAAGAGGAGTTCTGGCTGAATCTCTGTTTGCCCATCACTCAGTTCAAGAGTGGGCGGCAAGCCTGTTGAACCTGCATTCTTCCAATAGGTGTTCCAACCGTCAGCGATTTCGAGTGATAACCCAAACCACAGCGTCTCTCCTGGAACGACCGATTCGACGGGGGAAATCACACGTGCTGTGACTTGATTCGCCTGCGTGAGAGGGGGCAAGACAGCAAACAGGGAATAAATACAAGCTTTTAAAATCCATTTCATGAAGCGAGATTAGCTGATTGACTTCATCAAAAAACTGTATTTTTATACAGCAATGAAAACAAATATTTTACGCCCACTATTTGATGCCGGAAAGTTATGGCAAGGCAGTACAGAAACCGCGATCGAAGTCACAGATACTGGATTTCCTGAGCTCAATCAACATTTCTCAGGCCATGGCTGGCCTGCTCATATGTTAATTGAAATCCTGACAGACGATTTGCTCTCTGCACCCATGCAATGTGCATTTGCCACATGGACTAGGCAACAGGATGCACGCTGGATCGCTTTGGCCAATCCTCCACTGTCGCCTTGCACTGAACGCTTCATGCAAGAAGGCATTGATCCACAGAAAGTCGATGTTCTCAACGTCCCCGATAATCAATTGGCTTGGTGCTTGGAACAATTAGCCGGCGCCCAATCCATTCGTAGCCTGATTGCATGGGAACGAGAGCCTTTCACCCCAACCCAGCTCAGACGGTTACAGCTCGCCTGTCAGCGAGGACAGACTCAACTCTTTCTAGTCAGATCTCTCAAACATCAAATTCAAGCATCTCCAGCGCCTGTACGCGTGACGATGCAATCATTATCAAACGGTTTTGAGATCACAATATTCAAACAACCAGGTACCAATGCACGACCACCTCTTGTGATTCCATCGGAATTGCACTGGATCACCAAGGCTCATCCTGCACAGCGAAAAACGAGCATGCTTCAGGAAACAGCAGGCCTCCACTGATGGTCATTTATGCCTACTTAACTTTTCCAGATCTACTGCTGGATGCCCAAGGCATCTCTCATCATGACGAATGCATTGCAATCCATCATCAAGGACAAATCATGCAATGCTCCAACAAAGCGGTATCAGCTGGAGTGATGCCAGGCATGACTCTTAGTATGGCGCTCACCCTATGTCCAAAGCTTCTCACTCAAACCTACCAACCGGATGCCGAACGACGGCTACTGCACCGCCTAGCGCTTTGGGCATACCAATACTCACATCAAGTGGCGATCTGGAATAAAGGCCTTTGTATTGAGGTCTCAAAAAGTAAATTTCTCTTTGGTGACTTAAGTGCGCTGACACAAACTCTTAAGCAAGCATCGATGTCACAGCACTTCAGGATTCGTCTTGCTTTTGGCTACTCGCCAGAAATGGCGGCGCTCTTTGTTAAAGAGGGCCTCAGGCCGAAAGAACACGCTTTTGAAAAAACAGTCAGTCGTCTCTCAATCGACGTCGCTGATATTCCAGCCGAGCAGATCAAACGGCTCAAAAATATGGGATTCCGAACCATTGGTGATTATTTCAGCGCTCCCTCTCGAGCCAGACAAGCCCGCATCCATCAAAATACCTTTCTCTATTTCAATGCGGTCGCAGGACGTCATCAGACGCCTTTAACCTGGTTCACACCACCACCTGTTTTTCATCAGTCTCTTGAATTCTTACGGGGATTAGAGTCCGTCGACATGCTCCGATTCCCGATTCATCGACTGACCCAAGATGCCTCTCATTGGCTCAAACAACGCCTCTGCACCACAAGCCACATGCGATGGGAAATCACCTTGGAAGACCGACAAATCGAACATTTACCTATTGTTCTCAACAGCCCCGTCAATGACGCTTCCGCACTCGCCGATCCGACGTGGATCCGACTGGAGCAATTACAGCCTCGTTCCCCAATGACAGGGATTCGCTTACATATTCAACAGGTGCACCAGTCTAGCCCACCAAAACAGGACTTGTTTGTGAAGGCACACGATACGGATCGAGATCAACTCATCGACCGCTTAACTGCACGTCTTGGCTCTGAATGCATCAAAACACCCTGTCGACAACAAGACCCTAGACCTGAATATGCGAATCAACTGGACACCAGAGCAACAGTCTATCCGTTACCACATCTACCTCCGCGCCCTATTTGGTTATTACACCCTCCCGAGGCCCTCGGGACTTCACCTGAGAACGCAGGGCATCGACTCCTGCAAGGGCCAGAGCGAATTGAATCCGGATGGTGGGATTTTGAGCCTGCCTGCCGACGATATTGGATTGGATTATTCCAACAACAACGAATCAGCTGGATCTACCAAGATCAACATTCAAAAAGTTGGTGGCTGGCCGGTTGGTTCACTTAACAGCGATGACAACCTGCTAAACTCTCGGCCTCAATTGGAAGGATCATTATGTGGATCTGAATCGATTCAACCCTCGACAGCGCGAAGCCATTACCCACGTTGGCTCACCACTTCTGGTGCTTGCTGGCGCTGGCAGCGGAAAAACCAGCGTCATTACGCATAAAATTGCATGGCTGATTCAAGAAGCCGGAATTCCCGCCCGCCACATTACGGCGGTAACTTTCACTAACAAAGCCTCTCGTGAAATGCGTGAGCGGATTGGGAATATTGCGCGCAAAGATCAAATCCGTGGTCTCACTGTTTCAACATTCCATACATTTGGATTGAATTTATTACGACGAGAAGCCGCATACGCCGGTCTGAAGTCTGGGTTTTCGATTCTGGATGCAGAGGACGCAAAATCCGTCTTATCGGATTTACTCAAACGGGAATCGATCGACGATCGCGACGTGACCGCAAGCGTTCAGCACACCATTTCTCAGTGGAAAAATGATGGCTTATCACCAGAACAAGCCATGCTCCAAGCGACCGAACCTCAGTCGGTGTTGGCTGCAAGCGCCTATGTCGAGTACGACCGCTATCTCAAAGCCTGTAATGCTGTTGATTTTGATGACCTCATTTTAAGGCCCGTTGAGCTGTTTCGACACAAACCGGATCTTCTGACCAAGTGGCAAGCAAAAATTCGCTACCTCTTAGTCGACGAATATCAAGATACCAACGGAATTCAATATGAGTTGGTGAAACGACTGACACAAATCTCTGGCGCACTCACCATCGTCGGTGACGACGATCAGTCAATTTATGCCTGGCGCGGCGCACGTCCAGAAAACTTAAACGAACTCAATGTGGATTTCCCAACCCTCAAGGTGATCAAGCTCGAACAAAATTATCGGTCAACCCGAGTGATTTTGGAGACCGCGAATGCCCTTATCGCGAATAACCCGCATATTTTTGAAAAAACGCTTTGGAGTGATAAAGGTTTCGGTGACCGGATCGAGATATTACCCACGAAGACAGATGAGGATGAGGCAGAGCGAATCGCTTCGATGATCTTAGAGCGGAGACTCAACCAGAAAAAACAGTTTTCAGATTTTGCAGTGTTGTATCGCAGTAATCATCAAGCTCGGATCCTTGAGTTCAAGCTCCAACATTTTAAAATTCCTTACAAACTCAGTGGTGGAACCAGCTTTTTTGCGCGCTCAGAGATTCGTGATCTGATGTCGTATCTCCGGATCTTAATCAATCCCGATGACGACAATGCCTTACTACGCATCATCAATGTTCCCCGCCGGCGGATCGGACCAACCACGCTTGAAGTATTGGGTCGGTATGCGCAGGAGAGGAATCAGCCACTCTATGCGTGTATTTCAGAAATGGGACTGACATCTCGACTGGATCCAGAAGCCGCACGACGACTCTCCCAATTTCAGGAACTGATCGAAATTGCGCGACGAGACCTACTGGTAGGCCAGGGGATGCAGGCGATTGAAGCACTGATTGAAGGAATCAACTACCGAGGCTGGCTGTCTGACCAAAGTTCTTCGGAGCCCATGGCTGAACGTCGCTGGGGCAACGTCCTGCAGTTGCTTGAAGCACTCAAAAAAGACTTGAAAAATGATGACGATGATCCCGAAACGGCTGAGGAGACAGATGATGATACGGCCATCGAAGCCGCCATTCGGAAACTGGTTCTCCGCGACATACTCGAACGCGAAGAAGAGGAAGACGATAGTGACCGAGTCCAACTAGCAACGTTGCATGCTGCGAAAGGACTGGAGTTTCCAGATGTGTTTCTCATGGGTGTTGAAGAAGAACTTCTTCCCCATAAAAACTCAGTGGAAGCAGAGACGATTGAAGAAGAGCGCCGCTTGATGTATGTCGGTATTACTCGAGCCAAACAACAGTTAACGATCACGTATGCAAAAAAGCGGAAGCAATTTGGTGAGTTTCTGGAAACCACTCCAAGTCGTTTTTTAGACGAATTACCCGATGAGCATGTGCATTGGCATGGCCGTGATGAACTGGATCCAGAGGTGGCTCGACAGAAGGGGCAAGACACGCTATCGGCGCTTGCGGCTATGTTGAAAGGTGAGTCTGCATGAATCTCTACCGCCCAATCATTATCGGTATTGCAGGATCGGTGCTGACCGAATCAGAGCAATCATGGCTGACCGAGCTTAAACCCTATGGCGTCATTTTGTTTTCAAGAAACATCGACAATCCGTCACAACTCAAGGCCCTTTGCACGTCTTTACGCCAAATCCTTGGTGATGATGTTGTGATTGTTATCGACCAAGAAGGTGGGCGCGTCCAGCGACTAAAACAACCGGATTGGCCACAATTGCCAGCAGCGCTCGATATTGGAAAGCTCTGGCGTAAACATCAGTTCAAAGGGCTTGAGGCAGCGAATAGCCTCGGACAAGTCATTGGCTCTCAACTCGCGAGTGCTGGTATTTCGCATGTGGCTGCTCCGGTACTGGACTTATCGATCGATGGTGCAGACCCTGTGATTGGAGACCGTGCATTTGGCACAACACCTGCCGAAGTCATCCCATTAGCCACAGCTTTTATCGACGGAGTCACTCGCTCCGGCGTCACCGCAATCGTGAAGCACATCCCCGGAATGGGTCGTGCCGACATCGATAGTCATCAATCACTTCCCGTCGTGAAAACTCCCGTTTCAATTCTCGAGCAATCAGATTGGATTCCCTTCCAGGTCGTATCGGGAACGCGATGGGCGATGACTGCACACATTGTCATCCCCGAATGGGATCATGCGCCAATCACAACGTCAGAAAGAGCGATGAGCCATATCCGGTCGTTATTCGGCGATCGGATAATTGTTTCGGATTGTTTAACGATGGGAGCCATAACCGGAGCGATTGAGGAACGGATTCAACGGACCCTTGATGCAGGCGTTGACTTGGCATTATTTTCGAATGGATCGGATGAGGAACGCCGACGTGCAGTTGAAGCTTCTGGAGAGCCCAGAGTGATCAGGGAAGAACCAACTGAATTGAAAACATTGTCCAGCTCGACGCTAGAAACGCTGCTTCAAAAGCTCAGAGAAGTACCGACTCCAATTCAAGCTGCCGATCCAACATGGGATCGGCGTCATTGATCGGCTTAAAGTTTGTCCACCATGAACGCGACTGCGTCAGCAATTTCCTGGTCTGAGCAGTCAGCGCAGAGACCGCGCGCGGGCATCGCGTTATAACCGTTGATTGCGTGCTTGACCATTGTTTCCATTCCCTGATCAACGCGAGCAGACCAAGCTCCAGCGTCTCCTGTTTTTGGCGCTCCTGCGGCTCCAGAATTGTGACAGCCAGCACAGGCGGCGTTGTACACTTGGTCTGCGGTGCGAGCAGCCACAGCTACTGGCGCTTTACCGATATTTGCAGCGCACGGATCGCCCATCACACAGATAGACGCCGGAGATTTCAGTCGCTCCAGAACCACCGTTGCATCGTCACTGGCAGCAAACGCCGATAATGCGATTAAGGATGTGATCGCGGTCATTACCGTTTTCATTGAGAGCCTCATGCCTGTTGGTCAAATTTGTGCGCCAGATTATAAAGTCTTGGGGTTTTAAGCGCTACGAGTATTTTGGTTGGAGTTTGGAGGAAAACTGTGGCGAAAAACAATTACGTGTATACTTCGCCTCCAACGCGCCCGTAGCTCAGCTGGATAGAGCGCTGCCCTCCGGAGGCAGAGGTCAGAGGTTCGAATCCTCTCGGGCGCGCCATTCAAAACCAATAAAATCAATACTCCCAGAAATTCACAAAATTTTAGACGCTCAAAATCATAGCCGAAAAGCTATGCACAAAACCTACACAAAAATTCACAAAACTGTGTCAGTCCATTTGACTTCTTGATATTTTGTTCAGAGCAAATACGGAGAAGCGTTTTGGTCGAGCAAATCGACGTTAGGAGGATAATCGATGTCGTCTGTTAATCATGAGTAGCCAATTGTTATCGGTCGTCCTTCTCGAAGACTTTTTCCTGCGGCTTCCGCTAGAACTAGAGCCTCAAGTCCGTCTTTACCTGACACCATGGGTGTTAAAGATTTTTTAATCGCGGTCACGAAATGCTCAATTTCGTTTCGGTAAGCGTCTTGATATCGAGTCATGAAAAAGTTTTCGAGAGGACGCTCCGCGATTCCCAAGGCATTCGAAATCACCAAGTTTGTTTCCCGAACTGAATTGACTTGAAGCGTCCCATTGGCACAGTGTGCTTCGACGCGTTGATCATAACCTACAGATGCTCGACGACTGTTTAGGATAGTGACCTGCTTGTTGGTCTCTGTTGTCATCAATACACTCGCTGTATCGATATCTTGGCCGTGACTCGATGTTTTTCCATCTACCAGCGCTTCACCAACGGCATAAATGGATGTGACTTTCTCATCCAACAGCCATCGAGCCATATCAAAGTCATGGATCATCATATCTTTGAAGAGGCCCCCAGAAGACTTCATATAGTCATAGGGAGGCGGAGCTGGATCACGACTAATAATTAACAACTGCTCAAGCGAACCCATCGTTTTATCGTCTAATTTCGCCTTTAATGCAGAAAAGTGACTATCAAAACGACGTTGGAAACCTAGCATCAAACAGCCTTGGTTTTCATCCACGACCTTGAGTGTTTCACAGGTTGTATCAACATCTGTAGAAATTGGCTTTTCACAAAACACCGCCTTTCCCGCGATGACTGAACGCTGAATTTGATCTGCGTGCTGATCAGATGGAGTGCAAATCAAAACTGCCTGCACATCGGGGTCACCAAGAATTTCATCCATCGAAGCTGCAATCGCACCGTGGCTGTCCACGATTGCGTTTGCAGCCTCTACAATGGGATCAAACACGTATTTAAGTTGTGCATCGGCGATCATCGAGATTGCGCGGGCATGAACTTGCCCGATCCGACCAGCTCCAAGTAAAGCAAGTTTAACCATTTAAGAGACTCCGCAAGACCACTCGAGCACCTTCCACGAGCCGAGATTCAAGAGCACCAAGTATTTTTATGCGATCGAACATCTGAGCATCTTCGACTAAAACATTCCGAAGTTCTGATCCGAACAAAACCCTTAGTTCGGTACCAATGTTGTATTTGCAAATATTGGTCGTCGCAGCTAGCTTCGACCTTTGCGCGGCTGGCACTCCGCTTCCACCGTGAATCACTAAGGGAATATCGGTTAACTCCTGTATTTCATTGATCAATCGTTCGTCGAGCTCGGTCTCAGAGTCGAGTTGAAGATGCACATTCCCGACAGAGATCGCCATTGCATCAATCCCTGTCTCTTTTGCAAATATCGCGGCCTCTTGTGGGTCAGTCGTAGCAGACGTTTCGCCTTCAGCGTATCCGACGAAACCGATTTCACCCTCCACCGAGATGCCTTGCCGATGAGCTAGCTCCACAACAGTGCGCGTTGCCTCAATATTGTCCTGTAATGGCAAGCGAGATCCATCGTACATCACACTGGAAAATCCGGATGCTATGGCCTGACGGCATTCATCGATGTTCGCACCATGATCGAGATGAACCACGACTGGCACGGACGCCTCTTCAGCCAGATAGCGCATCATCGGCCCAAGAACCCTTAAGGGTGTGTGCCTACGACAACTTGGACCGGCTTGGATAATAACAGGCTGATTCTCAAGCTCAGCCGCTTTAACGTAGGCACGCATATCTTCCCAACCGAGGCAAACAAGGCCAGCGATAGCGCGGTTATCCTTTTTTGCATCGGTTAAGACCTCGCCCAGACCTGCGATCATTTAAACTTGTTCCACATCGCTTTCATACCCGGGATCGTCTCGAGTTGCTCCGCATAGGCCGGCTGGAAGTACGGGGATAAACCACGTGTGGTGGCTCCACCCAAAATGGTGAAGTAGTACATTTCACAACCTGGGAAAACGCAACAAGGATGATACCCGTCATCAATCAAGAAAGTTGATCCATCAACTACATGAAAAGCTTCGCCAGGATCCGAATCCGAACGCTGTAGCAACTGCAATGCCCCGCCATTATTTGGCTTAAATCGGAAATTGTATGTCTCGTCGTGCTTCGTCTCACCCTCCCGATCTACTGAGTGTTTGTGGCTCGGAAAACCCGACCAACCACCTGCTCCCACAGTGAAAAGCTCAGATACAAGCAGCCGTCCGACCTGACCGTGCTGTTTCTGACCTAGAATATGCTTAATCTTACGATGGGTCTTAGTGTCATCAGAGCCATACTGGACCATGTCTATCTCGTGGCCCAGAACAGCGAATGGCGCGAGCGTTTCCTCATATTTTGCACCCGCTACGAAAACCTCGGCACTGTCAGAAATACATTCAACTACGCAATCCAGAGCGGTGGGGACATAGACTCCTTCGGGCTCTCCGTCCCACACATCCTCTGTTCGCAGACCTATTTCGGCTATCTGTCGATTATTTACGCTCACAGACACACGGCCAGTCGCTGGAACGATGCATGACTCATAATCGGACAACGTATAGGAGTATTTTTGACCCTTTTGTAACTTCACTATATTGAAGTAATTGAGAGGAACACGGTCGTTTCCTACATCGACGATTGGCTGATTCTGATTATCGAACGGTGCAATATGCATCATAGTCTCCCAAGGCGTTGTTCAACAGATTCCTGATGTCGATCGACAAACAGGCTCAATTCTTCGAGTGTCGGCATCGCGGGCGCGCACCCGACTCTTGTTACAACAAGCGCAGCGCCGGCACTGCCATACATAATTGACTTAGCTAGACCTTCCTGTCTTGACAGACTAGCTAAAAAACTTCCCAAGAACGCATCTCCCGCACCAGTTGGTTTAATCGGTGTCACTGGGAATACGCCAGTCACTATTACATCTTGGCTGAAATATGCCTGGCTTCCACGCTCACCCATTTTGTAAACCACCAGTCTTCCTGCAGCAGCAAGCGACTTAGCAAATTCGCTGCCCGCATCAAAGTTACCCGCCATGTGTCCGAATTCTTCGTCATTGCCGATAACAATATCAACGAGAGCAACAGCCTCGTTATATACCTGCCTCGCATGATCAGCCGTTTCCCACGAATAGGGTCGATAATCGAGATCCATAACAGTCGTAAGACCGGCATCTCTGGCGCGAGCTAACGCTCTTACAACCGCCTGTCTGGAAGGATTTTTAGTCAGACATGTTCCCGTCACCACCAGTGCCGCAAAATCAGACATTGTTAACGTATCGATATCAGATTCATGCATTTGAAAATCGGCAGCATTATTTCGGTAGATGACACTTTGATGGTCAACTACGGTCGACTCAACCACGGCCAGACTCGTTCGAAAGTCCCCGGACACACGCCTGACACGCTGGCTATCAACACCGTAACGTCGCAACTGATTCTCTACATAGCGACCGACTGCATCATCAGACACGCATGTCACTAATGACGCCTTCTGTCCTAATCGACACAACGCCACAGCGATATTCGCGCTGGAACCACCAAGAGCGGATACAAACTCTGCGACCTCTGCAGTTTTAGTATTCACTGGTGTCGGATAGATATCCAAACCAGCTCTGCCCAGCACGAGAAATGGCTTAGCAGGATCGAAGTCGAGATCGATCACTAAACACCTCGCCTTTGCTGATGGCGACCTTCTTCAGTCTCAACGTGCGCATCAAGAACGCTCTGATGATTTGAGACAGAAGGTGTACCAACTTCCCACCATGCATGTCCTTCTGTTGTCCATCCCTCGTATGGATCTACGTCCATGACAATCACGTAACTGTTCTGAGATGCTTTGGCTCGAGCGAACGCTAACTCCAATTCCTCGGCGTTGTTAACTTTTTCAGAGTCCGCTCCCAAGCTCGCGGCATGACTAACAAAATCTACAGGCTTCAGCACAGTCGCGGTTGGAGTATCCACAAAAAGGTTGTTGTAACTGGCATTTCCTTTTCCAGTTTGGAGTTTATTGATGACAGCGAATCCATCGTTGTTCAGTACTATTAAAATAAGCTTATGATCCGTGATGACAGCGGAATACAAATCGCTGTTCAGCAGTAGGTAGGAGCCATCACCGACAAAGACAATCGTATCCGCGTCTTGGCGGTTTTGAAGTTGTGCAATGCGCGCACCGAGACCACCCGAGATTTCATAGCCCATACAACTAAATCCGAACTCGACATCGACCGTGCCGATTCCGAGTGTTCTCCAATTTGCTGTGATCTCAGCAGGCAATCCACCGGCTGCAGCAACCACTCTGTCCTCTACATTGCACAGCTTGTTGACCACACCAATTGCCTGCGAATATCGATTGGGACCGGCGTTGGCATCGGTGTTCTTATTACGAATCGCGCCCCAATGTGCTTGCTCCTGAGTCAGTTTTTCAATCCACTGCCTTCCGGATGCAAAATCACCTAATAGATCACTTAATGCAGGTAGACTCGATTTGGCGCCTCCGATAACAGCGGTAGCCATATGTTTGTTGGCATCAAATCGTCCCGGATTGATGGATACAAGTTGCGCGCCTTTTGAAAAACAACTCCAAGAGCCCGTAGTGAAGTCTTGGAGCCGCGTCCCAACACAAATCACGACATCCGCTTCCGCCGCCATCGCATTGGCGCTATCAGATCCTGTTACCCCTATCGGTCCGGCGTTGAGTGAATGGTCCCACAGCAAATTCGCTCGTCCCGCGATGGTTTCCGCGACTGGTATCTGATGAAGCTCAGCAAAGTTAGTCAGCTCCTCGACCGCATCACCATACTGCACGCCCCCTCCCGCTATGATCAGCGGCCTACTCGCAGATTGGATCATCCGCGCCGCACCCGTAAGTTCACGTGGGTCAGCACAGACTTCGCGAATCACATGGGTCCGTTCGACAAAAAACTGCGATGGAAACTCGTAGGCCCAGCCTTGGACATCTTGAGGAAGAGCAATAAAGGCTGGTCCACAATCCGCAGGGTCTAACATTGTTTGAATGGCCTGCGGTAGTGATTGAATAATTTGTGCCGGATGCGAAATCCGATCCCAATACCTCGCCACGGATTTAAAGGAATCTGTGACGCCAAGGCTGGGATCTCCAAAATGCTCGACCTGCTGTAACACTGGGTCAGGGAGTCGGGTAACGAAGTTGTCACCGCACAACATCAAGACAGGTAATCGGTTCGCCATCGCGAGTGCGGCCGAAGTCACTAAATTAGCTGTACCGGGCCCGGCCGAAGCCGTACAAAACATAAATCGTTTCCGTAACCAATACTTCGCGTAAGCGGCCGCAGCGAAGCCCATGCCCTGCTCATGCTGTCCTCGAAAAAGGGGCAAGGTATCTCGGGAGTCAAAAAGCGCTTCACCGAGACAAGTCACGTTGCCATGACCAAAAATCCCGAAACCGCCACCGCACAAGCGTAGGCGTGATCCATCAATCTCTATCCACTGGTTCTCGAGGTATTTGACGATGGCTTGAGCTACTGTCAGTTTTACGAATTCGGACATAACCTTCTTCAGTTACTATTGCTTTGCGATACTAAAGAATACAAACTTTGCAACCGGTTGCAAACCAGAGAGCAGTATGTCGGACAAGAGCAAAATAATCAGGGTCGGTGTAATCGGTGGTGGTTACATGGGAAAAGCCCACGCCGTGGCTGCTAGGGTTGCTTCTGCAAACGCAGAGTTAGGCGTCGAGATCCGGCTTGAAGGCGTCGCTGCTTCAACACCAGAGTCGGCCGCGCAGTACAAAGAAAAGTATGGATTTCGGCATGCCTTCGAGTCAGCAGAGTCCCTCCTTCAAAACAATCAAATCGATGCCGTCATCATTGCCTCCCCACAAAGCACGCACCTTCGTTTCGTCGAATTGGCAGCAAAGACCGGTAAAGCGATATTGTGTGAAAAGCCTATGGGGCGAGATATCGCGGAGTCCCAATCGATCGTCAAACTGGCCAGCCATTTACCGAATTTAGTCGGATATAACTACATTCAGACCCCGGCAACGGCTCTCGCAAAAAAGTTGTTAGATGAGAAAACGATTGGCGAGATAATCTGGTATCGAGGCGAACATCATGAGGATTTTCTTGTCAACGCCGATTGTAATGAGTGGCGAAAAGTAGGTGACGCCAATGGCACGCTCGGTGATTTGATGCCACATCCGATTCATAACGCTTTGACGCTAGCGGGACCCATAACGGCTGTCATTGCAGATATGAAACAACACTCCAACGTTAGAAATGAAAAAGCGAATCCAGATGCTAACGACGATCAGGTGCAATGCATGTGTTCGTTCGCCAACGGAGCCAATGGTTTTATTTCGGCATCGCGCGTCGCACATGGAAAAAAGATGGGATTGACTTATGAGGTACATGGTACGAAGGGAGCGCTAAGATTTGATCAAGAAGACCAGAACAGTTTGCATCTGTACCGGGCAAACCAAGATGCCGGATTTCAACGCATTCTTGCAGCGCCCGGACATGGTCAGTACGCAATGTTTTGCCAAGGACCGGGACATGGAACTGGATATCAGGATCAGATCATCATCGAGCAAGTAGCTTTTTACCAGGCTATTCTTGGCATCAAGCGCGCCTCCCCATCGTTTAAGGATGGGCTTGAAGTAATGAAAGTTTGTACCGCTATCCGCCAGTCTTATCAAACACAATCTTGGACCTTAGTGTGAGGATTTTTTATGTCAATCAAAATTGGTAATGCGCCCTGTTCTTGGGGAGTTGAATGGGCAGATGATCCCAGAAACCCAAGCTGGGAATCTGTCTTAATAGAATGTCGAGAGTCGGGCTATGATGGCATTGAACTGGGTCCTATCGGCTTCATGCCAGAAGATCCCGGCGAGCTAGGTGACGCATTAGAAAAATATTCGCTAGAGCTGATAGGTGGTGTTGTTTTCCAACCATTTCACGATGCTGACGCCAAAGCAGATGTTGTCGAAAAAGCTCGAAGGACTGCCGCTGCTCTGTCAGCACACGGCGCGAAACAAATGGTTTTGATTGATTCAATTTCAGAACAGCGCGCGCCATACGCTGGGAGACCGAACGAAGCGATCACAATGGCGCAGGCAGACTGGGCTTTGTTTGTCGACAGAATTCGTGATGTTGCCAAAATGGGGACTGACGAATATGGCTTGACCGTTAGTATCCATTCACATGCGGGTGGTTTTATGGATTTTAAGGCGGAGCTCGATGCACTGCTTCAAGAAATTGATGAGCAATATCTTAAAATATGCGTCGATACGGGACACCAAACATACGCAGGCTTCGATCCAATCGCTTTCATCGACAAAAACTTTGACCGAGTGTCCTACGTACACGCTAAAGACATAGATCCAGACGTCCAATTAGCAGTGATTGAAAATCAAACTGGATTTTATGACGCTTGTGGCCAAGGTATTTTTTGTAACCTTGGCAAAGGATCAGTTGATTTCGTCACTGCCCGACAGCTGTTGCTTGAACGCGGCTATCACGGCTGGCTGACAGTCGAACAGGACTGTGACCCCACGCTCGATATCTCACCATTGCAGGATGCAATTGCAAATCGCCAATTCCTGTCAGCAGTAGGTTTTTGAGGAGCATACGGATGAACACACTGAAGTGGGGATTAATTGGCGGCGGCAGAGGCAGCCAAATTGGCCCAGCCCACCGTCTTGGCGCACGCTTAGATGGATATTTTCAGTTCGCCGCTGGTGCGCTCGATCATCGTCCGGATGAAGGGAAGCAATTTGGCATAGATCTGGGCCTTGATCCCAATAGAAGCTATGGATCCTGGCAGGAGATGTTGGCTGGAGAAAGGGATCGAGATGACCGAGTCGATTTAGTCACTGTTGCGACTCCAAATAATTCACATTTTGAAATCACCAAAGCATTTCTAAGCGAAGGGTTCCACGTTCTATGCGAAAAGCCACTAACGATGACCGTTGAAGAATCGCTAGAACTTGCACACTTATCGGAGACAACCGGAACCATCTGTGCGGTTAATTATGGTTATTCGGGATATAGCCTGGTCCGTCATATGAAAGCGATGGTGAACCGAGGTGATATCGGAAAAGTGAGAATGGTATTTGCAGAATTTGCTCATGGACATCATGCGGATGCAACAGACGCAGATAACCCTCGAATCCGATGGCGTTATGATCCGGCTCAAATCGGAGTTTCTGCGCAGTTTGCGGATTGTGGAATACATGCACTGCATCTCGCAACTTTCATCACTGATCAACGAGTTCAGTCAGTATCAGCTGATACCGTCAGCCTTATCCCAAGTCGTCAGCTAGAAGACGATGCGATGGTTAATTTCAGGATGACTAACGGAATCGTAGGTCGCCTTTGGACCAGTGCTTGCGCGATTGGCCGTCAGCACGGACTTGCCATCCAAGTTTTTGGCGAAACGGGCGGCCTGAGATGGACACAAGAACAACCCAATCAACTTTATTACACCCCTGTTGGCGGTCGTACGACGATTATCGAGCGTGGAGAGGCAAACCTCTCGGCAGAAGCCGATAAGTCAAGTCGTGTCACTATCGGGCACGCTGAAGGGATGCCGTTAGCCTTTGCCAACATTTACGCGGAACTTCATTCAGTAATCACTGAAGACTCAGATAACGGACAGTCTGCCGGTACATCGTTACTACCCCTTGCGATCGACGGAGCCGAATCAATTAAGGCAATTTATGCCGTCGCTAAATCTGGGCAAGCTAACGGCGAATGGGTGGAGATCAACTAAGAGCGGGCAGCGTGTCTCTCTCAACTATATGACAGGGCAGAAGTTTTTGATAAGTCTTTCTGGTGTTGAGCGTTAACATCCCTTTAAGGCAAATAACCGACTCTTCGATAATTTGGTCCAACGGTTGGTGAATCGTCGTGAGGCGAATGTTGTCCCAACCGGCCATTTCCATATCGTTGAAACCAATAATGCCGATTTGTTCGGGAATGCGAAAGTTGGCTCGACGAAGCGCTGACATAGCTCCAATTGAAATCACGTCGTCCGCACAGAAGTATGCTTGACTAAGGCCCCGTAAAATCATTGAAGCCATCTCATCAAACCCTGCCTCAAAGGTATAATCCCCGGCAAAATGTACTCGAGTCTTGATCTTTGGATAATCACTTAAAACATCGAGAAATCCTTCTAAACGATCACGAGTTGAGGTTGCCTTTTCAGGACCACCCAAAAAACCGACATCGTTATATCCGCTTGCAAGTAAGCGACGAGCAGCAATACGGCCAGCTTCAATATTGTCGATCCCGATCACGTTGATATCTTTGCGATTGGTTGGTCGGCCAAAAGCATGAACAACTGATATCCCGGCTTCCGAAAAGCTATCAGCAAATCCCACTGGAAGTGTTGAACTTGCGACGACTACAGCATCAACCTGGTATTCGAGGAGAAGCTGAACACTACGTTGAGGATCAGTTTCTTCTGTTAAATTGACGATCAGTGGCCGTAATCCAACGGTTTGTAACTGTCGAGTGAACAAGTCAAAGACTTCGAGAAAAATCGGATTATGGAAGTTATTGGCGACGAGTCCGACTAATCCGGTTTTCCTGGTTGTTAACGAACGAGCTAAAACATTTGGTCGGTATCCTAGTTCTTGAGCCGCTCGCTCAACTTTCGAGCGCGTTTTCACAGACACTGAAGCACCCTCAGTAAATGCTCTGGAAACAGCGCTCCGAGATACACCAGCGAGGGCAGCCACCTCGCTGAGTGTAGCGCGCTTGCTGCTATGCTGACTCATGCGAGCACCTCCCATTAAACATTCTGAAACACACTCATCGTCTCTATTTTGCAACCGGTTGCAAAACTCTTCAACGACTATTAATGTGGGCCTAAGAATTGTCACATGTGTGCTGTTCTTGTCCTAATAAAAATTGGAGTTAACCCATGAAAAAAATATTTAAGCATTTAGCTGTAGCTTCAACTCTCGCTGTAGCATCGCTCACTGGTGTCGTTGCAAACGCCGCGGGGCATGGCAACGAGCGTTATGTACTTGTGTCTCACGCACCTGATTCAGACAGCTGGTGGAACACCATCAAAAACGGAATCGCGCTCGCTGGAGACCAGATGGGTGTGGAAGTCGAGTATCGGAATCCACCAACCGGAGACTTAGCTGATATGGCTCGTATTATCGAGCAAGCAGCAGCATCTAATCCTAATGGCATCATCACCACACTCGCGGATTACGATGTCTTATCGGGCCCTATCAAGGAAGCCGTCGCGTCTGGCGTCGATGTGATTATCATGAACTCTGGAACTCCCGAGCAAGCACGGGAAGTTGGCGCGTTAATGTATGTCGGCCAGCCAGAGTATGACGCAGGCTACGCTGCCGGTCTGAGAGCCAAAGGCGACGGTGTTAAGAGCTTCCTGTGTGTAAATCACTACATTAGCAGCCCATCGTCGACAGAACGATGCAAAGGATTTGCTGATGGATTGGGTATCGACCTCGGTAACCAGATGATCGACTCAGGACAAGATCCGTCTGAAATTAAGAATAAGGTACTCGCATATCTTGACGCGAATCCGAAAACTGATGCGGTTTTAACACTAGGTCCAACCTCAGCTGATCCAACACTCTTAGCGCTTGATGAGAATGGCATGGCAGGTGATATCTACTTCGGTACGTTTGATCTTGGTACTGAAATCGTTAAAGGAATCAAGAGCGACGTTATCCAGTGGGGTATTGATCAACAACCATTCCTCCAGGCGTATCTTCCAGTCGTAGTCCTCGCTAACTACCATCGGTACGGCGTGCTGCCTGGTAATAACATCAATTCGGGTCCCGGTTTTGTCACAAAGTCAGGATTGACGTTAGTTGAAAAATTTGCTGGCGAGTATCGCTAAACTAACTTTTAGTTAGATCAATCCGAGGCACCTGCTGGGTGTCTCGGCTACAAGGATCAGGCGAATGAGTGATTCAACTCAAGATGAACGAATTAAAAATATATCCCCACTACGACAAGCACTAGTTCGGCCCGAACTCGGAAGTATCGCCGGCACCATTATTGTCTTTCTGTTCTTCGGTTTCCTGGCCTTCGACAGCGGCATGTTTAGTCCCCGCGGAGTCCTCAACTGGTCAACTGTCAGCGCACAATTCATGATTATTGCGGTGGGGGCGTGCCTTCTCATGATCGCCGGAGAATTTGATCTATCGGTCGGATCCATGATTGGATTCGCGGGGATGATGATAGCCATATTTTCAGTCACTCTTCAGTGGCCTGTATGGACCTCGATTTGCGTTACATTTGTATTATGTACTGCGTTGGGAGCGCTCAACGGGTATATCGTCATCCGAACGGGTCTGCCTAGCTTCATCGTTACTCTCGCCTTCTTGTTTATTCTTCGTGGATTCACAATCTTCTTTCCTCAACTAATTGAGAGGAAGACGATTATCGGGGGAGTCTCCGATGCTGCAGATGGCGATTGGCTCGCATCTCTATTCGGTGGAAAGGTGGGTGAACCCGTCTTCGTTTGGCTCGCTGATCTTGGATTAATCGACGTTTTCGAGCGTGGAAGTCGAGCTGGGCAGCCGGTCGTCGATGGAATCCCTGCGCTCATTTTGTGGGCAATCGGTTTGGTCATTTTTGGGCACTTCGTACTAACACGGACCCGCTTCGGCAATTGGATTTTCGCCTCCGGAGGTGACGCGCAGGCGGCACGTTATGCCGGTGTCCCGGTCAATCGGGTCAAGATTTTAATGTTCATGTTCTCAGCATTTTGCGCATGCGTTTTCGCAACATGTCAGGTCATGGAATTCGGGTCAGCCGGAGCAGACAGAGGTCTCCTAAAAGAATTCGAAGCCATCATCGCTGTTGTCATCGGAGGAGCTTTGTTGACAGGTGGTTATGGAAGTGTCATCGGGGCCGCTCTTGGTGCTTTGATCTTCGGAGTTGTTCAGCAAGGGCTATTTTTTGCCGGCGTAGAAAGCTCTCTGTTCCGTGTCTTTTTGGGCGTTTTGTTATTGGCGGCTGTGATTCTCAATACATATATCCGCCGAATTATTACGGGAGAAAAATGACCATGGATCCATTGTTCGAAATGCAGGATGTAGAGAAACATTTTGGGACGGTCATAGCTCTTGGGGGTGTCAATTTTTCTGTTTCGGAAGGTGAGTGTCATTGCCTACTGGGAGATAATGGCGCAGGTAAATCGACGCTGATCAAGACAATGTCAGGAGTACACGCACCGACATCGGGGCGTCTTCTGATGCGAGGCCAAGAAGTTCGGTTCGAAGATCCTCGGCAAGCTATCAGCCAAGGTATCGCAACGGTATATCAGGATCTGGCAATGATCCCGTTAATGAGTGTTAGTAGAAACTTTTTTATGGGTAATGAACCAATACAGAGGCGCTTCGGTTTCAACCTATTCGATCACGAGCGGGCCGACAAAGTCACCATGGACGAGATGCGTAAAATGGGCATTAATTTGCGTGGACCACACCAAGCGGTGGGGACCTTGTCAGGTGGTGAGCGACAAACGGTGGCAATCGCTCGCGCGGTATATTTTGGTGCAAAAGTACTGATTCTCGACGAACCAACATCGGCACTCGGCGTCCGACAGACAGCAAATGTGCTTGCCACTGTAGATCGGGTCCGTAAAAACGGAATCGCGGTCGTTTTCATAACCCACAATGTTCGTCATGCGCTCGCCGTTGGTGATCGATTCACGGTATTAAATCGTGGCAAAACACTGGGCACCGCCAATAAAGGCGAAATAACACCAGAAGAGCTCCAGGATTTAATGGCGGGCGGACAAGAGCTTGTTGAACTCGAGTCTTCCTTGGGAGGTACCGTATGACCTCTTTATTGGTCAAACCCAACGCAAGATACGGAACCGTTATAGATATAACGCCAGAAAATGCAGAATGGAGCTTCGTCGGCTTCAAAGTCGTTAAGCTTAAAGCCCAAGAGACCCACGAGTTCGAAACTAATGATAGAGAGTTTTGTTTAGTTCCGATCACAGGAACATTTGATGCGCAACTTAGCGATAGCCGATTTGATGCTGTCGGCGGACGAGAGAACTTATTTGACCAAGAATTAACCGAGCATTTGTATGTGCCAGAACAGGAAACTGTAAAGTTAACCGCTCTAGACGAGCTCGAGCTGGCCTTCTGCTCTGCGCCGGGCGGATCATCTTTACCTGCTCGCCGGATAAAAAAATCAGATCAAACACAGAGTGCCCGTGGACAAGGCAGCAATACACGCTACATTCACGATATCTTGCCGGAAACCCAGCCAGCACACTCCCTTCTTGTAGTCGAGGTTTTCACTCCAGCCGGACACTGGTCGAGCTATCCCCCCCACAAGCATTGTATTGACAATATCCCTATCGAATCGGCGTTGGAAGAAACCTATTATCATCGCGTTAACCCACCACAAGGCTTCGCTTTTCAACGCGTGTATACCGATGACCGATCAATCGACGAAACGATGGCTGTTGAGAATGGAGACTGTGTCAAAGTACCAGAGGGATACCATCCAGTCGGTGCAGCGCACGGTTATGATAACTATTACCTAAACGTAATGGCTGGACCAAAACGCGTCTGGCACTTTAAAAACGATCCGGAGCATGAATGGATGATCAAATAGTTATCCACCATGACCAGAATGTAAGTGTAGACGAAATTCAGGAGCGGCTAGAGAATGGCGCTGGCGCCCTAATTATTCGAGGCGCCTATCAAGATCTAGCGTTGTTGGATTCAGTCTCGGACGCATTCTCTGAGCGAATACAAAGCGAGGGTAACCATGCAGCGGATCATTTTGCTTCAGGTTCGAATCGACGGCTCTGGAACGCCCTCAACAAGTTAGCTGAAGATGCTCCTCATCTGTTTGCAGAATATTATGGCAACGAATGGTTGCATCGAGTCAGTGAGGCTTGGCTTGGCCCGCTATATCAGATCACTGCACAAGTTAACGTTGTAGTTCCCGGTGGTGCACCGCAGACCGGACACCGTGACTACCACCTGGGCTTCTACCCTGAATCCCTTGTGGCAGAGATGCCTGATCTTATTCGCCAAGCCTCGTCAAAACTAACGCTTCAGGGCGGGATCATTCACTGCGACGTCCCGGTGGAGATGGGGCCAACTAAACTTTTACTTGGATCACAAAACGACAGCGATGGTTACCTCACCTACCGCCGGCCTGAAGAGCAAGAGCGATTCGAGCGTGAGTTCAGTCAAGTTCCATTCAAAAAAGGGGATTTGGTTTTCTTTAATCCAAGCATCTTTCATGCGGCCGGTGGGAACAAGACGTCAAATCCAAGACTCGTCAACTTACTGCAGATTTCGTCAGCCTTGGCAAAGCCCATGGAACACCTCGACTTCCCAGCTCTTGTGAGATTTGTCTATCCACACTTATTGAATAATACAGACAGAAACTTAGTTTCACGCGCAATCCGTGCGATGGTCGATGCATACCCATTTCCGAGTAACCTCGATCTAGACCCACCTAGTGACGATTGGCTCGGTGAGCTTGAAACTACCTGGCTACTTAAAGCTTGGGAAACGAAAAGAAGTCCCTCTGAAGTTTTAAGCGATTACACAAATCGCCGGAATCGGCGTGTCTACAGTAGCGCATAGCTTATTAAACTATGTCAGACTAATGTACTTCATGAGATGCTAAAAGCTAAGAGTCGAGGTTGAAACATGACGGACGTCCGTTCGCGTTTAGAGTTTGCCAAACAAATTGCTCGTAATTCGTCGGTCGAAGCCTTAAAAGCGTTTTCCAACTGGAAAGACTTGGCGATTACAGCCAAGGGTGCGCAAGACTTTGTTTCAGAGGTAGACAAGTCTACCGAATTGTATCTACGCGCTAAGATCCAAGAAGCTTATCCTGATGATGGAATCGTGGGTGAAGAATTTGGCCGAACCAATGAGTCAGCAAAGCTGCAGTGGGTGCTAGATCCAATCGACGGTACTGCAAATTATATTTCTGGCGTACCTGCATGGTGCATAGTCATCGCTATCGCAGAACATCAAGAAACCGTAGCGGGGGTAATTTATGACCCCAATTGTGACGAACTATTTTCAGCACAATTAAACCAAGGGGCGTTTTTGAACGACCGTCAACTCTCACCGAAGAAGAAATTCACGATCGCTAACAGTACATTAAGCCTTGGTTACTCAGGCCGCACTACAACCAAACCAGTAGTCGCCGTAGTAAATGAAATTTTTAAACATGGAGGGGTATTTAGCCGAAATGGGTCCGGGGCACTATCACTCGCGCATGTAGCAGATCAGCGTTATAGCGGATACATCGAACATCATATGAATGCATGGGACTGCCTCGCCGGCCAACTAATAGTGAAAGAGGCCGGGGGGCTTACAGAGGATCAAAATGCAAAAGAAATGATTGCCTATGGAGGCCGCGTAATTACCGGTTGGCCTGGCGTCTTCGAAAACCTAGTAAAAATGGCAGATGACCATTTCGGAGAGGATGATTTGATCAGATCGGCACTAGGCAAGAGCCCCCATCCTTGAAAGTGATCGATACCTCGCTACCCTCTGACTTTGCCGGGAGTCCCGAGTCCTCGACAGCGAAAATTTCACCAAAGGAGCCCGCGATGGTGTACTCGTAGTGGCTACCAACGTACGACACTTTTTTAACCGTCCCCGAAAGCGCGTTGGCATTCTCATCCGTTGACAGAACAACATTTCGGGGACGTACCGCCAGTCTTACCTCTCTACCTGAAGGCACGACATTCCCAACATCAAACTCATAACCGCCCACGCGAACCGATGACCGATCTTCGCTACGGTCAATGACCTCACATCCCAAAATATTTGCCTCGCCAATAAAGTCAGCGACAAACACGGAGTTAGGTCTCTCGTACAGATCCACAGGGGATCCAATTTGGGCAATCCTAGCCTTGTCCATGACCACGATCTCGTCGGACACGGCTAGCGCCTCTTCCTGATCATGTGTCACATAGACCACGGTCAGTCCCAGACTCACCTGTAGCTCACGAATTTCTTCTCGGACCTGACGACGTAGCTTTGCGTCGAGATTAGATAACGGTTCGTCGAATAACAGAACCTGCGGCTCAAGTACGATCGCTCTCGCGACCGCGACCCTCTGTTGTTGGCCACCTGACAGCTCAGACGGAAGCCTGCTTTCAAAACCCTTTAGTCCTACTAGATCCATACCGATGGCCGTCCGTTCTGCAATCTCGTCGCGGCCCATCGCAGAGTTTTCTAGTCCATAAGCGATGTTCTCTTTTACAGACATGTGCGGAAACAATGCGTAGGATTGAAACACCATCGCAATGTCTCGCTGCGTAGCCGGGAGGTCAGTTACATCCTCGCCTCCAACAAAAATTTTGCCCGAGGTAGGTAATTCAAGCCCCGCGATCATCCTGAGTGTGGTGGTTTTACCGCAACCTGAGGGTCCAAGGAGTGTCACCAGGGTCCCCGCCTCGACAGCTAGATCAACATCGCCGACCGCCACGGCGCCCTTTCCGTAAATTTTTGAAACACCCTCAAAGCGAACATCTGCGGCATTTGTCTTAATTACCTGACTCATATCGATTCCAATTTTGCGTGTCGTCGTCCAATTTTTGTGCGGCCAACCAGGAACTGTAAAAGGAGGATTGCGGATAGCATCACGACGATGAGAGTCGTCGAGTAAGCAATCGCTAGCCCATAATCGTTGTTTTCGACGCGGCCAATGATGTAACTCGTCGCCATATCATACTCGGCAGATACCAAGAATATGACCGCTGAAATAGCCGTCATCGCCCGAACGAAAGAGTAAACGAGGGCTGCGACGGTCGCTGATTTCAATAGCGGCATGATGACGTGCCGAAGCGTGGCCCACGTCGATGCGCCAAGTGTCGCCGAGCTCTCGTCTAATGACTTATCGATCTGGGTCATCGACGCGATCCCAGCCCTGACCCCCACCGGCATGTTTCGGAATATAAAACTGATCACCAAGATTAACCCTGTCCCGGTAATCTCAATAGGGGGCACGTTAAAGGCAAGAATGTAGCTGACACCTATGACCGTTCCCGGGATCGCGAAAGACAGCATCGTCCCAAACTCAAACGCGTTCTGCCCATAGAACTTCTGCCGCGTCAGAAGATAGGCGGTAAGCAGACCAAGTGCCGCGGTAAAAGGGGCCGCCGTAACCGAGATCATCATCGTGGTCCAGAAACTGTCCCATGCCGCACCTGACCAGACAATGCCGTCCTTCCAATCGAGTCCGAACGCGGTGATGTAGTGCTTGAAGGTCAGTGTGTTGTTGACTCCCCAGAGCTCTACGACCGACCCATACAAAATCATCCCGTACACGACAAAGGTGAAAATAGTCCAAACAGTGACAACAGAAATGGCTGGGATCGCTACCCGTTTCGGTAACTGGGTAGGGATTCCTGAGTCGCCCTTCCCAGTCACAGTGACATAGCTCTTCTTACCCAGCCAAAACCGCTGGAAATAGAAAGCGAGCAGCGTAAACCCGAGCAGGATAGTGGCAAGAATAGCGGCACCGCTCTGGTCGTATTGGGCACCAACAATCGCAAAGAAAATCTCCGTCGAGAGGACGTCTAGATTACCGCCCAGCACGAGGGGGTTGCCGAAGTCAGCCATGCTCTCGATGAACCCGAGCAGGAACGCGTTGGCGAGGCCCGGTCTTATCAGGGGTAAGGTCACGGTCCTGAAGCTTGTCCATCGATCCGCGCGGAGTGTTTGGGATGCCTCTTCAAGGCTAGGCGAGACGCTCTCAACGACCCCAATCAATACCAAAAACGCGATCGGTGTGAACGCCAAGGTCTGTGCGATCATCACCCCGATAAACCCATAAACCCAGCGGCTCGGGTTCAATCCTAGCCACTCGGCGACCGTTGTCGTGACGGTGCCACTGAGCCCAAACAGCAGAATAATCGCGAGCCCAATAACAAACGGCGGGGTGATGATTGGTACCACAGACAGTGCCCTGAGGACCTTGTTAAAACGAAACCCTGTCCTCACGATAACCAGCGCAAAACAGAGCCCCAGCACGGTGGTGATGATCCCGACACAGACGGCCAGCAGGAAGGAGTTGACGGCAACACCGCAAGACCCGGCCCCTAGAAGACAGTCAATCTGCCAGAGCTTTGACTCGACCAGTCTCTGAAAAAATAAGACAAGCGAACCCCCGCCGTCCTCTGTCCTGAACGCAGACATCAACATGATAAATATCGGGAAAAATACGAACACGGTAACCACCGCGGTCACTAGCCCGATCGCGCCCGTCACGAATAGATCCGCGCCCTTGCGCGGGCGTGACGCCAACCCATGACAGAAAATCATCAACGCGGACACAGTAAAAATAAGACCACCGTAACCCATCCCATACTGGCGGGCCTCCAGGGCACCAAAAAGCTCGGTCAGCCACCCAGTTGTCCAGCCCCTGATCCCAATCGACAGCCCCTGTGCGACGACCAATAAAACAGTCGAGAGCCCGGTGATCATGAGCAACCGAGAGTAGTTAGGATCAGTTCGCGGGATACGAAGCGCGGCACCGCTGACTAAAAACGTAATTAAACCAGGCAAGATCCAGAGCGAGTCGCCCTTTAGAATTAAATACAGACCCGACGGGTTATCCGACGAGAACAAAGGAAAAGACAGCACCCACTCGAGCGTCCAAAAATCCTCGAGTCCGTACCAAGGTAAAAGGAAAAAGCCAGCGACCCCAACCAGCAACCAAAGTCGCAGGTTGGAGTCAATGCCGGCTTTTTGTAGGTCGCGCTTCAACGCTGACTCAACGAACTAAACTATTGCGGTAACGTGGAAACGTCGTCGTCCCATTTTTTCAGCAAACGCTTACGCTCAGCGCTAGATCCATACTTCTTGAAGTCGTAGTCAATGAGCTTGATTGATGCCAAGTCAGGCGCAGAAGGGCTAGTCTTGGCGCCCTTATTAGACGGAACCTGGAACGCCTTCACCTGCAAAGCCAGGGACTGCGCATCGGCCGATAAAGCCCAATCGTAGAACTTCTTCGCTGAGTCCATGTTGCGGGCCCCATCGATGATCGACATCGAGCCGATCTCGTAGCCAGTTCCCTCGCATGGAGCAACTACCTTGATCGGGAAGCCAGAGACAGCCTGCTTAACGGCGTCGTGCATGAACACGATACCAACAGTGCTCTCACCACGCGCCGATGCCTTAATTGGAGCCGAGCCTGATTTCGTGTACTGGTTCACGTTTTTGTGGAGGCCCTTCATATAATCAAATCCACCACCCTCGCCAAAGAGTTGCATCATCGTCGCCAGAGTCGTGTACGCGGTGCCCGATGAATTCGGGTTAGCGATCTGCACGTGGCCCTTGAACTCGGGCTTCAGGAGGTCCTTCCAACAGGTCGGTGCAGGGAGGTTATTCTTCTTAAGGAGATCGGTGTTATATCCATATCCCAGCGCGCCTGAATAAATCCCAATGGTCCGATCGCCCGCGCTCTTCGCCTGGCTAATTGCCCAGTCCTGGAGCTCACCTCTCATAGGAGAAACATATGGTGCGGTCAGTTTTTCTTCAGCTGCCTGCAGATGTGGGTCACCGGTACCACCCCACCAAACATCTCCCTTTGGATTCGCTGACTCTGCACGAATCTGCGCGAAGGTCTCTCCAGATGATTTACGCTGCATCTTGACGTTGATCCCAGTTTTTTCTTCGAAAGTCTTCGACATCAGCTGGCACCAATCTTCCTGGGCTGAGCAATACAGATTAAGGGTGGCGGCCTGAGCAGTGTGCGCTAATGCCGCGACCGAGGCGGCTATGAGTAATTTTTTCATGGAAAACTCCTTTTTTTTATACTTCACTTCACCTTTATAGAAGGTAAATACTTTGTAACAGAAGCGTAACGTTTTTGTCACGCAACCGAAAAATTTCAGCGGTTAATAGCATTAACAATTGTCTCATCGAACTTTTTCTTTAACCGAATGCCAAACCAGTAAACGCGAAATGTTCATTATTTTCATTCGTTATGCCAATCAAAAAATCAATAATCCGTGGTCACAAAACATGCACAGGTCTAAATTTTGGATCTGGAGGTATTGCCAATGTTGAGTTTCCTCAGAGAGCAATTTCCTCCGGAGGCAGAGGTCAGAGGTTCGAATCCTCTCGGGCGCGCCATTCAAAACCAATAAAATCAATTGGGACTAAAAGCCGGGAATTGATGCTCCAGGACGATTTCGTCCTTATTGGACTGAATAACGTTACCGTCTCGCTCTTTCAAACACTGATAATTACTTCATTATCCATTGGTCCCAAATTCAATCGGAATCATTTATGAGAAAAAACATTCTTTTAGTATCTGGTAGCGCTCAAGGTACCAATGCATCTAGTTTTAAGGTTGCAAATCAGGTAATCGAAAAACTCCAAGCAACTGCAGTGAAGATTCGTGACCTTTCAACTGGTCTCCCCAGTATCGATCATGAATGGGTGACAGCGAATTTCGCAGAACAATCTTCGCGTACCAATGAACAAAAAACTCGGTTAACTCTTTCCGATGAACTCATTAATGAAATCACGTGGGCTGACATACTAATCATTGCATCGCCAATTTATAATTTTAGTGTGCCGAGTGCTCTGAAAAGTTGGATAGACCAAATCTGCAGGGCCGGTTTAACTTTTAACTACACAGAAACGGGGCCGGTCGGGTTACTGAGAGACAAACGTGCCGTTCTCACAATCACGTCTGGAGGTGTTCCAGTCGACTCTTCTGTTGACTTTGCAACTCCATATTTAAGACAAGTCCTCAACTTTATTGGCATCGAAGATATTCAAACCGTAGGTGCCGATCAGCAAGTTACTACGACGGATTTTATGGAAAGAGCGGCGGAAGATATCCGAAAGGTTGCCTAGTTCGTTATGAATAACTTCACTGATCGATCAGGCGCTTGAATTTCAGGCGGTGTTTCAATCATGATCATGCGACAGTTCTGGCAAGGTACATCGATGCTCAACCCAACAGTCCGCGCTGACTTCTCAGAGCGCGCCGTGGTTCTTCCAGATTCCTATCATTGGGAGGCTTCGCCCACTCTTGGGGTGCATCGAGTCAAATTTGATCGGATTGGACTGGAGGTAGCACGTGCGACCTCCCTTGTTCAATACGAGCCGAACCAACAGTTTCCTTTTCACCATCATGACGGTGGGGAGGAAATCTTCGTGCTAGAGGGCACATTGAGAGACGACGATGGAATCTACCCAGTAGGCACTTATCTGAGAAATCCTCCAGGATCCAGTCATCGGCCATCGGCTGGATCTGAAGGTGCACTGCTGTTTGTCAAATTGCATCAATTTCAAGAAGGCGATGCCAAATTCTGCCGAGTTCACACACAAGACTCTGATTGGCTCCCCGGTCTTGTTCCTGGATTAACGGTGTTACCACTCCACCAGTATGAGTCAGAGCATGTGGCCCTCGTGCGATGGGCACCAAACACCAAATTCAATCCACACATGCATTTTGGAGGCGAAGAAATTCTCGTGATAGAAGGAACCTTCTGCGATGAACACGGAACCTACCCCACAGGTAGTTGGATTCGTAGCCCACACCAAAGTACTCACACACCATTTACCGGTTCTGATGGCGCATTGATCTACGTGAAGACCGGACACCTACCAACTCAACACAAGACCTCACGACTCGAGGGTTGACAGCCTACCCAGACACTGTAGTGTCTGTGTGGTGTTTGGCTGAAATGAAGAGGAGGTGATCCAATGTCTAGTGAATTGTGTTCAATCTTGAGTGATATTGGTCGCCGCAGCCTGGATCAGGGTAACGCCTGAACCAAGCGACGGCCTACAGAAATGTAATCGTTCAAGATTGCCATTTCGCGAAGGGAGCCTCTGGCTCCCTTTTTATGTCTCTGACACAACCCAATGATCAATCGATGATCAGCATGTCTCACCATGCACCAACCGATGTCAGTGAGGAGCGCCATTGGATTCACTAACACAGGCTGCCTTGGGTGGAGTCGTTACCTATGCTGTTCTCGGTCCGTCACTCGGTAGACGGGCTGCCATCTACGGAATGGCACTCGGCACACTCCCTGATTTAGACGTCCTCATCGATTTTGGTGGTCCGATTGAAAATATGACCCACCATCGTGGTTTTTCCCACTCTGTCCTGGTTCAGACCGCCGTTTCACCAATTCTCGGCTGGTTATTTTCTCAGACAAAAGGGGGTCGAGGAGCGTCATTCAGCCAATGGTCAATCGCGATTTTCTTCTGCTTGATCACTCATTCATTGGCGGATTTTTTTACGGTCTACGGGACCCAATTGCTATGGCCATTAACTGATCACCCATTTGCACATGCAATCCTATTTATCATCGATCCCGCCTATACCGTACCGCTCATCGTTGCCTTAATCGGAATATTGACGATCCAAAATCGGGGCGTCGCGCAAACACTGAATTTGTCGATGCTCACTCTTTCAACGATGTATTTAATTTGGAGTGTTGGCGCCAAATCGATGATCGACCAACACGTACAACTCGCACTCAATGCCCGTGGGATTCATCCGGACGTTTACGAGTCCGCGCCCGCGCCACTCAATACATTGTTATGGCGTGCTGTCGCCATTGAAGAAGACACGTACTATGAGATTTGGGCATCGGTTTTCGATGCCGTGGATGACATTCAAGTTCGTCAGTTCGATCGCTCGTTAACGCTCCTCAATCCCATTGAAAATCACCCCAGTGTGCGCAGACTCCAATGGTTCACCAAAGACCAGTACAAAGTCTGGCAAAAAGACGATGCCATCTATCTCTCTGATCTAAGAATGGGAATTGAAGGCGCCTATGTCTTTAATTTCGAGGTCGGTCGTCGATCTGGTGAAACCTTCAAACTCGGCAATTTCAACCAAGTCTCACAGCGACCAGACTTGAAGCGGCTCCCCATGATTTGGGAGCGAATCTTCGACCCTTCGGTGACGATTGAGCCATAGATTATGACCTGATTCGTGTACCGAAACCAACGCACTCATTCATGCGTTTTGATTTCATCTCTCTCCATCAATAACGTGACTTCAGCCACGTCAAATCCAAATTTTTGTAAATAAGACCGACTCAGAATTCGGCTGTCATCAAGCGCCCAAAACCAGTCTTCAAATTGCACTTCAACGGTTCGTTGTCCAACCGGGATTTCCATCCTGTAGGACCAATGAAATGCGTTACCAAAAGACTCTCCTGAAGCCTCACCCAAGACATCATGTGCAAAGCCGCGATAGCCGCCATCAGGTAATTTTTCAATCATCCATGTGCGTTGTTTGGCACCGTCACCAATGCCGTATTCGAAGATCTCGTCGAGAATCAGGCGATTCCCTTCGACTCGACCATCAATGTCGACCTCGAAACGCTGAACAAGCTCGCCACTTCGATTTTGCACAATCCCCCAGGCTTTCACGGAACCATCAAAAAATTCAAACAGATCAAACGAAGGATTCACTGATTGATAATTGGGACCATGAATCTGAGTAGCACACCCAGAAAGAATCACGCCCAACCAACCCATTAACAGTAGCTTTATCATGGTGATTCCATTCCCAGTAATTGCAGTCGTAACTGCGGCTTAGAGGTCTCCTCAGAGAGCCAGATATCGAAAAAATGGCGACTGAGATCAACGTCGTCGATCACACCAATTAACTGACCATTGAGAAAAAACTGGCTTGGCATTTGGGGGTCATAAAGGCCAATGAGCCGATCCCCTTTTTGGATGTCGGGAAATACCTGAATCAACTGCATTTGCCAATCTGCCAACACGTCGAGTTCGAGATTCACTTGTTGCTGAATCTCTTCGAGCGATGTTTCAGCGACCGTCTTCCGATCCACGGACCTTAGGTACTGAAGATCGAGCGCAAAGGGCTTGTCTGGCCGATATTGCCCATCAGGCGCCCATAGTTGGATGTTGTAAATATCCCAGAACCAGACAGTCAGTCGCCCAGAACCAACCAAGCGATGGGATTCAGGGATCCCTTCCGCACTCGCAACCGGCACGATCGTAGTCAAGCACAGCACCATGACCAGCAAGTTCGGTACTGCCGTTAACCGAGCTCGACCCATGATTAGGTGGCCTTTTTGGCGTCTTGGTGTAGCTCGATCGCTAATTCAATCAAACGCTCCACATCGAGCTTTCCATAGTTCGATCGACTCCACTGAAGACCTTCTTGTAATTGCGCCTCATCTAACTTCATCAGTCCTTCAATGATTGTTTCATGAGCACCTCTGACGAGCACTTCGACCTCGCATTTCTTCGTTAAAACCATGTATTGCTCCTGACCGAATGCATTTTCAACGGATATTCAAAGCAATAGTGGGGTGGGAGTGGAGACTATTCCAGCCTGTGATTGAAATCGAAGTGAGCCTTTGTCAGTGCCAGCGTATCGACGGACTCAATAAACAAACAGGCCAAGATGCATCAGGTTGAGTGGAAGCGAATCGATCACGAAGTCTCAGGGCTTGTCGACGACTCGGCTGTCGTCTCTTCACGGCAGAAGCCACGCGGTCTTGGTCAAAGTCTCAAGCACACGCCTGGCATTGTGGTGATTTTGAAATTGGCAAAGAACTCCATTCTGCATCTCTCGCATCGTAAAGAAGCACCCGCGATTTCAGGTGACTCCGACCGGAAACCAACAAATGAAGCACTTCCGTCGCCTGCATACTCCCAATCGTCCCCGTAAGTGGAGCTAACACCCCAGACGTGCTGCATTGATCTTGCATGACTGGGGTGTCTTCAGGAACAAAGCACGCATAACAAGCAGACTTGCTGTCTCTCATATCAAAGACAGCAATCTGCCCCACATAATTGATGGCAGTCCCGCTGACCAAAGGTTTAGCCAATGCAACGCAGGCGCGGTTGATCGCATGACGCGTTTGCAGATTGTCCGAAGCATCAACCACGACATCGACGCGACTGACAAGTTCATGCAGCTGACTGTCCTCAATGCGGGTGGTCACAGGCGTAACCCCGCAATCTGGGTTAATCAAACCAATCTCTATCTGTGCAGACAGCGCCTTATTCATCCCAACCCGAGATTCGCGATGGATCATTTGCCGCTGCAAATTTGAGAGATCGACCGCATCGAAGTCGCAAAGCGTCAGTCGTCCAATTCCAGATGCTGCCAAATAACTCGCAACCGGCGAGCCCAAGCCACCCAGTCCAACCACTAAAACATGTGATTGAAGTAGCTGTTCCTGGCCGGCTGTATCAAAGCCTTCTAAAAGAATATGTCGGCTGTATCGGAGCAACTGTCGGTCGTTCAAACTAGCCGCCACCGCGTTTCATCGACCAATCAATCCGTTTCAAACAGTCAGCACGCTCTTCTTGAGTTCCGCTCAAAAACGTCCAAGTCGCTTCAAGTGACGGTAGTCGCATTAACGCAATCACGTAATCTGGCAGAACTTTAATCTCTATCCGAATCGAGACAACTCCTGACTCAACCATGATCGAATTTTCATTCACCGAGACCCCATCAGGAACGGCTTGTTTTAGCCCACTAATGTACTCTTTTGGGGTCGCCGATGCGGTACGAACAAATACATCAAGATTCTGGTGGCCGAACACACTACCCTCCAGCAACTGGCGGCCAAATCGCCAGGACTTCGCCAGGAGCTAGGATCCGACGGGGCCGATCTTCAGGTTCGATATACACACCGTTGATCAATACCAGATGGACTAACCTTTCGGGCAAATGAAACTTCTCAATGATTCGGGCGACACTATCGGAATCCGTCACTTCGATTGAGGCCTTGTTATCAATGGCACCCGAAGGCAAGAATTCAGACAGACTCGCATACAGCTTTAAGGTTGCAGTTTGATTAGCCATTTAATACCAACGGTTGTTGCGAACACGCGAGATATGCGTCCATCACCCGCAGCGGCTCTTCCATCAATACGTCCTTCCACTCACCAAGACTCACTTGGCCTTGAATCAACCCACGCAATACTCCCACGTGTTGAGTGAGACCCACCGATGTTGCGCCGACCAAGACGTCATCTTTGAACTGCAAACTGATATAACGATTGTATTTCGGCTCAGACAATTCAACACCTTGACCACCATCCACTCCTTCCCATTGGCCGAAGGAGCTTGAAATTAGTCCCAATGTATCCAAAACGTTGATCGCCAGCACACCCGCATGCTCAGTTGAGCGACCAGCCATATTCAAAGCAGCAATTCTCGCTTGGTCGGCAGCATTAGGCTGGATGGCAGAGACCATCGGAGTGTTACTGAATAAGTCGGGTGCCTCCGCGACATCTCCTGCGGCATAAATGTCAGCAACCGATGATTGCATATGACGATCCGTCAAAATACCGTTAGCAACTTGGACTCCTGATCCATCAAGAAAATCGATGTTGGGTTTCACACCCGCCGACATGATGACCAAATCGCAAGCAATCTGCTCTCCAGTCGAGAGCTTGACCGTCATTTGATCGCCTGTCGCAGGCGACGAATTTCCGTCCCCAAAGATCCCTTTGATGGAGTCCAAAATAGATCCACTGCTCTGTCCCGGTGCACCAATGGTCTCGACTTTGGCAGAGGTGACCACTCGGACTCCTTTACTCTGAACCCAGTCTTTAATGATACCGCCGGCTTTGGGTGTCATCATTCGAGGCACCATCCGATCACCAAGTTCGACAACGGTAAGGTCAACGCCATTTTTCGCTAATGCTTCAAGAATAATGCACCCAATAAAACCTGCGCCAACTTGAACAACTTTTTTCCCCTGCTTTGCCAGACTCGCAATCGCACGCGCATCGTCCAAAGTCCAACAGGTATGAACATTCGGCAAGTCAATTCCCGGGATGGGAGGACGAATTGGATGCGAACCAGTCGCGATCAACAGTTTGTCATAGCTTTCTGTCGATCCATCACTGAGAGCGACGATCTTCGCCGACGAATCGACGGCTGTCGCTCGAGCAACCTTATTGGTCACGTTGAGGTTCTTGAAGTGCGTTTTCGCTTTTCGTAAATACGTTCCACCTTCCTCGATATTGCCTTCGAGGAAGTATGGAATCGCCATCCGTGAGTATGGGGGCTCATCTTCTGAGCCAATCATAGTAATTTTTGCCTTCGGGTCAGCCTTCCGAAGTGTTTCAGCGGCAATCACTCCAGCAGGACCATTGCCAAGAATTAGATATTTCATTTATCGCCTCAAATCTTAATTAAGTATTTAAGATAAAAAGCCCCCCAACCTTGAGGTGTGGAGGGCTTTCGATTAGGAAGTACGTTAGACGCACTTATTCTCGACTAAACGACCAACTCCTCAAAGTCCAAGACTCTTGAGTTTGTCAGCTTTCGGCACGCCTTCCTTATCCCAACCGCGGATTTCGTAGTACTCAGGAAGCATTTCTGGCACACCTGCGACCAATCCCTTTGCCGGACCTTCTTTAGCTGGCTCTGTTGTAAGTCTCTTGGGAAGCTGATCGTCCTCTTTCGTAAATCCAGCGGCGAGGTTGAACATTTTTTCAAGATTCCAGATTCGCTCACCAACTTCTTGCAGTTTTTCCTCTGACCAGTCTCCTTCGCAGGCCGCATCGATCTGTGGCTGAATGTCACCCAGACCCCAGGCAAAACTCGTAAAGACACAGAGTCCTGCGGAGTCAAAGGCGGCCGTTGCATCTTGAAACGCCATAACTAACCCAGGCTTACCTTCAGTAACGAGTGGATCTGTTTTAATCGGGATACCGAGCGTCTCGGAGGCAACTGTATAAGAACGTAAGTGGCACGCTCCTCGATTCGACGTTGCGTAAGTTAATCCCATCCCTTGAATTCCGCGGGGGTCATAAGCTGGAAACTCTTGACCCTTGACACTCATCGAGAGCTCAGGACAACCATATTTTTCGCATAATCTCTTCGAACCAAGGCCGATCTCAGCCCCAAATCCTTCTCCACTAGCAGTCATGTCCACTAGTTCACAAAGCGCCTCAGCTGAACCAAATGGCGCTTTTAACCCAATCTTTTTCTCATCAAGTATGCCTTGCTCATACATTTCCATCACAGCACCGATGGTGGCGCCAAAGGAAATCGGATCAAAGCCTTGTTCATTACAGATCAGGTTAGCGTACTGCAGTGCCTCTAGATCTTTTACCCCATTTGCGGCACCAAGCGCCCAAGCAGCCTCGTATTCAAGTCCACCAGAAGCGCCGTGGTACTGAGGTTTTTCAACCACTGAGAAGTGCTCTTTATCAATCTTGGAAATACGCCCACAGGCAATTGTGCATCCGAAGCAAGCTTGGTTGGTCACCAAATGGGCTTTTCCGTCGGATTCACGAGGTTTGGCCATCGCCTCTGCGGAAATATCATTTGCGCTCTCAAATTGAACATCTTTAAAGTTGCGAGTCGGTAATGCTCCCATTTCGTTAATCACGTTCATCAAAACCTGAGTACCGTAAGTCGGCAACCCTTCTCCTGTGACTGCGTTCTCAGCGAGCACTTGCTTCTTCTCCGCAACAACTTTTTGGAACTCGGCTGGATTAGCAATATTGCCTACACCTTGAGTTCCTCGAATCGCAACTGCTTTCAAATTCTTTGAACCCATAACTGCACCAACACCTGAACGGCCTGCAGCCCGGTGCAGATCATTCACGACACATGAGAAAAGGACCTGATTTTCACCAGCCTTACCGATCGACGAAATCCGAATTTGTGGATCTTGGTTTTCCTTCTTGATTTGCTCTTCCGTATGCCATGTTGAAGTGCCCCAGAGATGTGATGCGTCTCGAAGTTCGGCTTGGTCGTTCTCTACCATGAGATATACTGGACTATCCGACTTACCTTCGAAAATAATCATATCCCAACCGGCGAACTTCATTTCTGCACCGAAATATCCTCCCGAGTTTGAGCATGCAATCGCTCCGGTGAGCGGGCCTTTTGTCACGACAGTATAGCGACCACCTGTCGAGGCAGTCGTGCCGGTCATCGGGCCAGTCGCCATGATGAGTTTATTATCAGCCGATAATGGATCCACTTTCGGATCGATTTCTTCAACCAAATATTTTGAAGCCAGTCCACGGGAGCCGAGGTAATCCATGGCCCATTCCATATTCAATGCTTCAGATGTACAGGTTCCTTTTGTAAGGTTGACCCGCAGAATTTTTCTAGTCCACGCCATCGTAAATTCTCCTTACAAGCTCGCTTCGTTCGCTTTCGCAGCCCACTTGCGCATTTTATCTAAACCAGTCCAACCCGAATCCACGAAAGTAATTGCGTCGGTTGGGCACGCCTTGGCGCACGCCGGATCACCACCACACAAATCACACTTGGCGACTTTACCTGTGTCGACCACGTAATTGATGGTCCCAAATGGACAAGCAATCGTGCACACTTTACAGCCAACGCAAGTGTCATCTTGGACAACTTTTGCGCCGGTGGTCGCGTCGAGCTTGATTGAATCGACAGGACAGGCCTGCATACACCAAGCTTCATCGCATTGAGTGCAGGTATATGGAACCTTTCGACCTTCTTCTTCGAAGGTAAAGACTTTGATCCGCGATTGTGCTGGATTGAACACGCCTGTCTGCTCGAACGAGCAGGCCATTTCACATTGAAGACACCCGGTACATTTCTCGGGGTCGATATACAACGACTTTTGCATGACGATTCCTTATTATCATTATCTGTCTCACGGCATACCGAAAGACTATGTCGTTACGATACCGGGCAATAAAACGACTTTCAAGAAAAGCTGCTCCGGGTAGCCTCCACCGATAAGAAGATTGATTTAAATGGAGATCGCTGACCATCGGTTGATCCGGATGATCAATCAGAAGCAGAAATATCCGAGTAAGGAAACCAACGAGCGCGGGCCAATTCGAGAACGATACCCGCAACCAAAGCGATGAGAGGACCAGCAGTTAAAGTAACGCCCACAATCAAAGCGATAACCACTTGGCAAACAGGGCGAACACTGACGATTTTAAATGGATCGGCGAGAACCCAAGCTGCATAAACCACAAGCACCCCCAAGACTTCGCTCGGCACGGTCCGCATAATCGCGACCATTTGATCACCAAGTAATAAAGCCCCGCCGAGACAAACAAGGCCAAAAACCGCAACGGACCAGCCAGTTCTTGATCCCAGACCGTGATAGGCCGCGAGTCCACCGGCTCCATGACACATTGGCATAGCGCCGATTGGCGCCAATACGAGATTGGCAATTCCAGAACTCAGCGCAAAGTTGGTTTCTGTGAGCTGCCTCCGATCTTCAGGAAAATAATCTTGTGCGATGATAGCCGTTAAAATCAACGCATTAGTTAGGGTTAACGCGAGTTGAGGCAAAAATGTCGTTTCTAGGGCCGAACCCATTGCTGCAGGGGTTGGGAGGACGATCTCAGGCAAATGAAACCCAAATCTCAAAATCTCAATACCACTCAAATCGCCAAATATGAGCCACCCTACAATGACTGTCGTCACGCTTGCCAATACCTTCAGTCGACTCCCTAGCAAAAAAACCAGCATCAAGAGCAATGCTACTAGCCCTGCATAAGAAGAGATCGGCAAGTCGCCAATCATAGCGACCAGGCTAATCGCTAACGCGACCCGAAGCCCGAAAAGGACCGTATTGGGTACTAGGCGCTTCATCCAGCCAATTGCATCTGTCTTACTTAAAATAATTAAGGTCAGACCGAGCAGACAGCCCGTTGCAATCAAAACCTCAGGACCTGCCAATCCCGAGATACCCATCGCGGCGACTGCCTTCATCGGTTGCACTGGAACAGGGCGGCGATAGATGAGCGCCGTGGCGATGGCAAAAATCCCAAACCCAAACAATAGCCCAACCGGATCCATGCCAGCGATCACAACCAACCCTAAACATAAAGGGAGAAATGTACCGAGATCTGCGGGCGCGGCAGAAATTTCAGTGATCCAGTTTCTAGGGGTCATGATCCTAACGCTTTTATTTCATGATACGACATTAGTGGGTAGTTGCAATTCAACTTACAACCTTCACATAATAGGTTTAATTTACAGAATAAGAAATTTTTGCATCTATATGCCTGACTCAGCCTTCTTAGAAGCCTTCGAATTAATCGCCACAGCCAACGCAGATCTGTATGAAATCTTGTGGCTATCGGTTCAGGTAAGTATTACAGCGTTGCTCGTATCCGTCGTACTGGGATTTCCACTTGGAACCACGCTTGCCATTTCGGATTTTCGCGGAAAATATCTGTGCACCACAGTGCTCAATGCCCTAATGGGTCTACCTCCTGTGGTCGTCGGACTTCTAGTCTATCTCGCTTTATCCCGATCTGGGCCATTCGGAGTTCTAGGTCTTTTGTATACACCTACTGCAATGGTCATCGCACAGGTTATCCTTATTACTCCCATCATCGCCGCACTCACTTATCAAGTCATGGATGACCTTCATCACGAATACCGCGAGCTTTTTTTGAGCCTCAATATCCATTTAGCGAAGGCGATCTCCGCTTATCTTTGGGATGCCAGATACTCATTAATCACCGCAGTCCTTGCTGGTTTTGGACGAGCTATATCTGAGGTCGGTGCAGTGATGATTGTCGGAGGCAACATCGACCATTTAACGCGCGTTATGACCACGGCAATCGCATTGGAAACATCCAAGGGTGAATTAGCAATCGCTCTAGCGCTTGGTGTTGTTCTGCTAACTCTAGCCCTCTTAGTTAACGGGCTGGTCACAGCCGTTCAAACACGTGCACGCAAATATGGTTATAACTAAAGCGCCAACGACCAATCAAATGGAAACCCTTCGCATTGAGACGATGGGCCTCGGTCTGGCAATTCGTGGCTCAACATTGCTGAATGATATTTCCATTCAAGTCGCGACTCCGGGCGTCACTATGATTCTCGGCCCGAATGGTGCCGGAAAAAGTTTATTAATCAAATGTCTCCACGGACTTATCGCGCCAACCAGGGGACGATGCGAGATTGGCCTTCATCAAGACGGTGATCCTATTCGACAAGCCATGGTTTTCCAAAAACCCGTCTTACTTCGACGATCCGTGCTCGATAATCTTCAATTTGCGGATCGACATAGCCATCAAAAAGAAGCTCTACAACAGGCTCTGGAGGCAGTTAGACTTCTTGAAAAAAAAGACCAGCCGGCAACACAACTTTCAGGTGGTGAACAACAACGGTTGTCCCTCGCTCGCGCCTTGATCACTAAACCGAAGCTCTTGTTTCTTGATGAACCCACAGCAAGTCTAGATCCAGCATCGGTCTTGATCATTGAGCAGTTGATCAAACAAGCATCACAGCAAGGGGTCAAGAGCGTGTTTATCTCACACGATATCGGCCAAGCGAAACGACTTGCCTCTGACGTGATTTTTCTTAATCGCGGCCAAGTAATTGAACATACAGATGCCGCTACCTTCTTCACCAACCCCCATTCACGAGAGGCAAAAGCCTATCTCAATGGAGAAATCGTGTTGTAACACCCTACGCGTAAAGGAAATTATTATGACTTTCAAAAAAACTATTCGAACAATCAGTACTGCTCTATTCATTCCGTTCGGATCAACACTTGCGGTTGCTGACTCCATTATTGTGCAATCGACTACCTCCACAAAAAACTCAGGGCTCTACGACCATATTTTACCGATCGTCAAAGAAGACACAGGGATCACGGTAAACGTCGTTGCCGTTGGCACAGGGCAGGCCATCAAAAATGCGCAACGATGCGATGGCGATGTGTTGTTGGTACACGCAAAAACCTCCGAAGAAAAATTTGTAGCTCAAGGCTTTGGGGTCAAGCGGAGCGATCTGATGTACAACGATTTTATCATTGTCGGTCCAAACAACGATCCAGCTGGAATTCAGGGGTCCAAGGATGTTTCAAAATCACTAGGTACCATCGCATCCAGTCGAGCATTATTTGTTTCACGTGGGGATGATTCGGGTACTCACAAAGCGGAACTCCGTCTTTGGCAAGCATCTGGAGTCGATCCTGCCAGTGCTTCAGGCACGTGGTACCGCGAAACTGGTTCTGGAATGGGTGCAACATTGAATACTGCTGTCGGGATGGGCGCTTATGCCATGACCGATCGAGCAACCTGGACAAAATTTGGGAATAAAGGGGATTTAAAAATTCACGTCGAAGGTGATACCCGTCTGTTTAACCAATATGGCGTCATTTTGGTTAATCCAAAAAATTGCCCGAATGTGAAGACTTCGGCTGGCCAACAGTTCATCGATTGGTTACTTTCCAACCGAGGACAATTAACGATCGCCTCTTATCAAGTGAACGGAAAACAATTGTTCTTTCCTAACGCGAATTAACGCAAATACAGAGTAAAATCTAAGGAGGAACATGTCCCGCCAAACGATTATGGCCGCCGGCAGCATGCTCCATCTGCTACCTCATCTCCTATATCACCACTTGGGTTCAGATGGCTCAGGTTATGAGCTCAAGTTTGGTTCATCAGGAGCATTAAGATCAAAGATTGAATCAGGCTATCCATGCCATCTATTCATCAGCGCCTCGTCAATACACACCCAATCTCTTGTCGAGAATGGCTACCTCAAATCTTGCGCAGTGCTGGGACTCAATCGAGTTGTTTTAGTCCACCCGCTCCGACTTCGGATAACAGAGGAGTCGGTATTTTATTTTTTAAAGAATCCTCAATATCAACTGGCCATGTCGACCACCGGTTTAAATCCGGCCGCCAATGAACTCAAAATCCTGGAGAGGATCACAAAAATCTGCGGTTTAAAATCTGGCGAACTCGAAAAACGAACAAGGTTGATTACAGGAGGCCGTGAAGCACCCAATGCACCGACTGGACGAAATCAATATGGATGGATCATGGAAACGCAGTCAGTAGATCTTTTACTCACATATCACACTCATGCGATTGAGGCTCTGGCTGACAATCCAAACCTATCATTTATCCATCTGCCAAATGCGGCGCGGGCAGATGGTTGCTACGGAATCGCTCTTTCAAGCCTTGCAAGTCCGAGACTGGGAAGATTTTATGATTGGTTACTCAGCTCACAAGGTCAATTACACTTATCTGGGTATGGCTTTGGAGAAGCTATCTGCAGCCATTGAGACGGACCTGGCCCAAATCCGAAGTGTCGTAGCCTGCATACCGTTGAACCTCTTCACTAAATACGAAAGTTTGCGTGAAGCTCAGAAGAGTCTGTATACCTGACTCAAAATACGCAAAGCGATCAATTAATAAATCAAAGTACTCAATGCAAACGGGCACAAATTCCAAGCGATAACGATCTGCAAAACAGCGAAGACCAAAAGCGACATCAGCTTGTCCCTCAACCACCGACAGCGCAGCCTCTGTTTCACTACGAGCAACACGAACACAATTCAGTGCTGAAAAGGTCACGCCGTATTCGGCGAGATGCCTTTCGAACAATAACTGCGCCGCGGCTCCTTGCTGCCGAGCAATCAAACGTTTACCAAGAAGATCTGATATCTGACTGATGCCTGAGCCAGGACGAATAATCAGCCCTCGATCGCGTTTGGCCCAATGTAAGAGTACAGACGGAGATTGCTGTAAATATGAGCTGGTCAATTCTGTATTCCAACCTTTTGAGTCAACGTTATCGAGATGCATCCCACACACGATTCCTTCTCGATTTCGAAATCGTTCGAATCCATCCATCGATCCATTTAGAGAGGTTGGCAGACCACAATCAGACGCGCTGATAGCCCACTCAAAGACTGGGTCATGAGATCCTAGAATCACGGACGGACGTTCTGAGCTATTAGCCAAAGAACCTCCCTTGTGCTGAATCCACTGATGGATCTCAGCCTGCGGAAATAAGAGTTTCCCAGTGGCTTTCACACATGGAATTTCTCCGCGTGAGGCCAGATCGTAGACCTTGCGCTCTTTCAGCCTCAGTAAATGGGCAACTTCTTTGGTGGTCAGAAATTCAGACAATGGGCAGGACTCTTGTTTATCTGTCGAGGCGTAAGCATACACCAGAGGATCAAGAGAAATTAACGGTTTTGGAATTGCTGTAGCCGGTCGATAAGAAGGTCGACGCTCACAGCAAAGTTGACACCAGCATCAATATCCGCGTCTTTCGTAAATATCGCGGCAATCATTCCGACCAACTGCCCTTTGGCATTCACCAGGGCTCCCCCAGATGAACCGGGGTTGATGGCTGCATCAGTCTGAATGAAATCCTCGATCCTATTCAGTCCAATCCCCTGTCGGTTCGGACCTGCGATGACACCACAACTCATACTGACCCCTAAGCCAAATGGATTGCCGAGTGCACACACGTGCTCCCCCGGTAGGGTCGATTGGCTAGCGAGAGTCAGCGCGGGCAGAGCATCTCGGACTTCCAACAATGCAATGTCAGTGTCTTCATCAAGCCAGACAACTTTTGCCGGTTGGGATAGACGGTCGGATGGTTTGATCACGATATCTGTTGCACGGTTGACTACATGTGCTGCGGTCAAGATCCAACGTGATTCTCTACGCGCATCGAGCCCGATGACAACTCCACTGCCCTCTGGTGCAACTCCTAACGGCGCTCCAAAGCCTGGGTTTTCATAACCGGGCCACGTCGGCAAGACCGAAACGACCGATGCATGAGCCTTCTCCCAGGTCCGAGGCCCGTGATCTGAGTGAGCAGCAATGGCGACCAGGAACAATAATGCAGCGACCAGTGGTTTCACTGAGGCTCGGTCGCTCGCTTGAGATAACTAATGAGGTCGGCTCGATCCTGTTCTCCTTTAATCCGTTGGACAGGCATCTTTGAGCCTGGAGTCACGACATCCGGACCGTCTTTAAAGAGTAAGTCGATGGTGTCTTCATTCCAAATGAGTTCCATGTCTAGCAACTCTTGCGAATATGGGTAGCCTTCAACAGCGCCGACTTTGCGTCCAAAGACGCCGTACAACGTCGGACCCGCGCGCCGCTTGCTGGAGGGCGTTAGGGTATGACAGACACTGCATTTTCGCGCGAATTGCTTTTGTCCATTATCAATCGGTTCATCCGGATGAAACCGGCGATCTGTTTCGGCGAGCGGATGAGGCACGATGAAGTCACCCAAGTTGATTTTCGTGATCCAATCGTCCAAGCCGGCGAAGTATAGGGATTCCGCATTCTCTCCTAATTGCATCGCCCAAATCGGTCCTTTAACAGCATGAAAGTCATGCTGGATTTCACCGACTGACGCATCAGCGATGACGACTCGCCCTTCGGCTGTGCCAAACGCCATTTTTTCTGACTGCGGCTCGATCGCTATTGCAAGAACTGGTGGTCCACCAA